>JGI24699J35502_11133673_pt1 | contig 13352 bp, 9 predicted proteins | sample TergutMp193P4_FD_35502 | JGI IMG/M metagenome (IMG submission 35502) | reverse complement strand
AAAATAGAAGTACCCCTTTACATTTAGCTGCATTATTGGGCCGCGTAGATATAGTAAAGGCTCTGCTACAAGTGAAAGGGATTGATGTCAATGCAAGAGATAAAAATGGATGTACCCCATTATTATTGCGATTATTCACACAATATAAAATCCAACATGTAACCCAATGTATACCAGATATTGCAAAAGCAGTAGGTATAAACATTAGTATCATGGCTCCAGTGCTGCTTCTAGATGAAAATAACAATAAAAAAGTAGTAGATCCTCTTATGGAAAAGGGTGCAGATCTTTTATTGTAAAATAACAATGGCAGAACTCCAATCAATTTTGACAAAAATGGACATATAAGACAGTTTTTAGAGAAGAAGGCAAAAAAGAATGGGTTATATGCCGGTGGTGCAGCTGCACTATTAGGCACTGCTGCAACGGTAGCACTTTTTGCAACTGGAGCAGTTGCAGTTGAGTTAATACCTATAGTAATAGCAGTAGCCGCAATTGCAATAACAGTACTAGTAGTTGGTGGTGCTATATATATGATGTTAAAGCCTAGTACTAAAATGGATGAGGTGGGACAAAAAAGAGTTGATGAAAATGCGCAGGAAGTATAGCACGCAAGAGCATCCTATTGCTTGACAAAACATCTGGGTTCCAGTGTCGTGCGTTGGAATGACAGGGCTATATGTGTCATCCCAGTGTCAAGCACATAACTGTACGAACATTGTGATTCGAGCCTGCCAGGAGGATTTCATCCAAGTAGCCTAGAAGGGTGTCATCCTAGTGTCCCGACACTGGGATCGAGTTTTACATAATCGTCAAAAATCTTGTGTTCTAACATAAAACAGCTACTTTTATACTCACCAGCTCAGTGTGCTTACTGACAATCAAATTTCTGGGTGCCAGTGTCAGCTACTTGCATGACGCCATCTGCCGCGTAAATTACCTACAAATCGCAATGTTCGTACAATTGTGTGTCACTCGTTTAAGTGACATTCCGAAAAGTGATTTTACGAGGCATGTTTTGTGCTATACTTTTTCATGTTATGCAAATAGCTGACTGTCTATTCAAATAAAATAATGGAAAGTATTAAAACCATATCAGTAGAAGATAACAACGTTAGACTGGATAGGTACATCAGAAGAATTTTTCCTAATTTAAAGCAATCTGTAATTGAGAAATCTTTAAGAAGAGAGTTGATCAAAGTTGATGGCTGCAAAGCTAAGTCCAGCGATAGAGTGAACTTTGGACAAACTATAACGGTAAAACACTTAGATTATATTAAAAATACCAATTCCGAACGCAAATGTAACGAAGAGCTAGTGAATCTACTGAAAGACAACATATTGTATGAAGATGAATATATACTAGCTGTAAACAAACCTGCAGGAGTAATCGTTCAAGGTGGTGTAAAAGTAAAAATCAGCATTAGTGATTTGCTTGACCAAATCAGAGAGGGAGAAACATTTAAGATTGTCCATAGACTGGATAGGGATACAAGCGGAGCGATAATATTTGCACGCAATGCCAATGTTGCCAAATACCTTATGGAAGAATTCAAAGCACGTAGAGTAAAAAAAACTTATTTAGCATTAACTTCCGGCATACCGAGCAAGAATAGAGGAATAATAGACTATTCATTGGCAAAAAAATATATTTCAGGTCAAGAAAAAGTGGTCATTGATGAAAATTCATCTCAGAATGCCACTACGCGTTTTTCGATTATAGCAAGGCTAGAGCACGATGTCGCTTATTTAGAATTGCAACCAATTACCGGCAGGACTCATCAATTAAGGGCGCATTTAGCCCATATAAACTGTCCTATTCTTGGTGATGGTAAATATGGTGGTAGAAAGGCTTTTATCGATGGTATAGTAAATAAAATCCATCTCCATTCGTATTCTTTGTCTTTTAAACTGCCGAATGATAAAAAGATCACTATCACTGCCCTTCTCCCTGAGCACATTAAAAATTTCCTCGAGGCATTACATCCTCCCTTTGAATGGTAAATGCTACCTAAAAAAGGCAAAAAAAGCCCTGGTCGGTGGCTAATTACTTATATGTATCTCAAATATCGGTGTTTTCACTCTAAACGCTAAGGTTCAGCTGCTTTTATACAGCTAATCTAGCGTTAAGAAATTTACTAAGCAGGAAAAAAGGCAAAAGAAACCTAGAGCAGCTAGTATTCAAATTCTCCCTTTCTATTTGACGTTCTATACTGTCTTGAACGACTTATAAGCGCGTTTGAGCTTAAAAACCAGAAGTTTTATAAAGACATGAGGTGCACATAGTACAAAAATTTAAACATGAGACACCAAATACCCTAAGTTTTTTGTCATTAACCTGCACAGATTGCGAAGATAAATAAATAACCTCAATACTATAATAATGGGATGGGTGAGATTTGTCAAGTAGTTTTTTCCCGTTTTTATGGGTAAAATATACCTGGAATGGCATTTAAGAGTATGTTATCCGTTTTTCACTTCTAAATGATAAAAAAATTTATTAGTTTATTATATGTCTCTTTTCATGTATAAAATTATAGCAAGTTTGTACAAAAGGTTGTTTTATGAACAAAATTATAGAAATTAGAGCACCAAAAACTCTAGGTGGTGAATCGGTCACGGAGGGTATAGTCAAAATAAAGAAAGATATCGGCGAAGCAGTAAAAGTAGATGATTTAATCTTTGAAATTGAAACTGACAAGACAGCGCTTGAATTAACCGCAGAAGCTTCAGGGCAAATAACTGAATTTCTTGTAAAAGAGGATGATGTAATAAGCCCAGATCAATTATTGGCAAAACTTTCCGTAGGAGAGGTGAAAGAAGAGGTGAAGAAAGAAGACAAAAGCGAAAGTCCTGCTAAAAAAGACGCTCCGTCAGCTTGCAAAATTATGGAGGAAAATGCAATCAGTGTAGAAGATGTCAAAGGAACTGGCATGGGAGGCAGGATAACCAAAGCAGATGTAATAGACTACATGAACAGAGCTGAACAGCCTGCGATGAAACGATACGAACTGCCAAAAAGTGTAGCAAGTGGGGAGCGAAGAGAAGAACGAGTAAAAATGAGCAAAATAAGGCAAGTGATTGCTGCTCGTTTAAAGGCGTCGCAAAACACTGCTGCTATACTGACCACGTTCAATGAGATCGATATGAAGAATGTAATGGATCTTAGAGCAAAGTATAAAGAAACTTTTGAAAAGAAATACGGAATAAAACTTGGTTTCATGTCGTTCTTTATAAGGGCAGCGGTGCAAGCACTGAAGGAGATTCCTGAAATTAACGCTGAAATCTCAGGTGATGAAATTATATATAAGCATTACTATGACATAGGCGTTGCTATTGGCACTGATAAAGGTCTTATTGTGCCAGTTATTCGGAGTGCCGATCAGATGTCATTTGCCGAAATCGAATTGACTTTAGCTGCTCTTGGCAAAAAAGCCCGCGAAGGTAAGCTGCAAGTATCAGAAATGGAAGGTGCAACATTTACTATCTCAATCGGTGGAATATACGGTTCGCTTCTTTCCACCCCGATAATAAACCCTCCGCAATCTGGAATACTTGGCATGCATGCAGTACAAAACAAGCCAATTGCTGTAGGCAACTCAATTGAAATCAGACCTATGATGTACATTGCTCTCTCCTATGACCACAGAATAGTTGATGGCAAAGGAGCAGTAACTTTCCTCGTTAAAATAAAAAATTACATAGAACATCCAAACAGATTAGTTTTGGAAGTGTAGCTTAAATGAGTTGTTGTTAACCTAGTGTTGCTAAAAACCTAAACTTTGTCTAATTCTGCTAGTAGCTTAGCAGCTTTAAAAACGATCAGAGTCACAATATTTTCCAGGGATAGATAAAACTAGTTCAACCAACTCTTGTCCTTTCTGATGACCACCTAGGGCATGATAAGTATGGCTTAGGTCACCAGTAGTTTAACAACTTTACAATGATCAGAGCCGTAGTGTTTCTTAAAGATAGGTAAAGCCTGTTCAAGCGACTCCTTTTTCTTCTTATGACCACCCAAATTCCCATAAGCGTTACCTAAATTTCTCAGTGTAATAGTAACTTGGAAATAATCAAGGCCATAATGTTTCTCTTGAATTAGTAAAGCTCGTTCAAGCGACTCCTTTTTCTTCTTATGATCACCTAAATCCTCATAAACATTACCTAGATTTTCTAGTATTATAGCAACTTGAAAATGATCAGGGTCATGATGTTTTTCAAAAATAGGTAAAACCCGTTCGAGCAACTCTTTTGCTTTCTGGAAATCACCTAAAGCACTATAAGTAACACCGAGGTCTGTCAGTGTAATAGCAACTTGGAAATGATCAGGTCTATAATATTTTTTGAAGATAGGTAAAGCCCGTTCGAGCAACTCTTTTGTTTTCTGAGGATTGCCTAAATCATAATAAGCGTTACCGAGATTCATCAGTGTTCTAACAACTTCAAAATGATCAGGCCCATAGTGTTTCTCTTGAATCGCCAAAGCCCATTCGAGCAGTTCCTTTTCTTTCTGAAAATCACCCAAACCCCCATAAGCGATACCAAGATTTACCAATAGTTTAGCAACTTCATCAAAATGATCAGAACCGTAATATTTCTTAAAGATAGGTAAAGCCCTCTGTTCAAGCAGCTCTTTTGTTTTCTTAGGATCACCTAAGGCTTAATGAGCGTTGCCTAGGTTTACCAATGTTCTAGCAACCTCGAGATAATCGGAGCCAATGCTCTTTCCTTAATTGTTAAAGCCCGTTCAAGCAACTCCTGTTATCTTCTAGGGTTACCTAAGCTTTAAAGTATTCACTACCCATACATATTAACAAATATACAAGACAGTCCTTTTCTATTGTATGTTTTTCTAAAGGATGCTTTTCTAGCCAGTCATCCATATTTGATAAGAACGCTTCTAAATGTGGCAATAGTTGTTGTTTCTTAGCATAATCTTCTAATTTATCACTACCATAAGGAAAGCTTTATGCCAGTAATTCAAAAGTCTTTTTTACAACTTTATCCTTACCTTGTTTTTCTAGCTCTATCCTCGTTACTTGCTGTACTAACCTGTGAACATTGACTGAGCTTTGCTCTTCTCCTGAGTTGATCATTGAATATTGCTTAAGTAGTTGGATAGCATCACCTAACCTTTCTCTATTGCATTCTAATCCTAAAAATTTCTACAGGGATATTGTCAGAAGCAATATAGGCGATGGTATCTAAGATTTCTTTGGCTTGTTGACCGTACTCTGGATTATCTTTGATTTCATCAATAATAATTCTCTAGGTTATAAAAGTTGTCTTGGTGTAGCTATTGTTGCTGTCTTTAGGAAACTTAAAATCAAGTAATTTTTCTGCTTCCTCTTTATACCTCTTTAAATAATCACTGATTTCAAACCTCAAGCCTACATTCCTTAATGCTATATCCCTTTCTTTTATGTATGCAACTGTCTGCTATAGAGCTAAAGGAAAGTGCTGTAGTGTTTCTGCTATATTCCTTATTTCATCTCCTTGTGACCCATCTTTTATACCCAGTGCTTTTCTAATGAAGTCTATTGATTATGTTTCAGTAAATGTACCCAATGGTAATGCTTTTATATCTCCCCATTTCTGATTACGAGAGGTAATCAAAACACTAGGTTTATTATCATCAGATGATAAAAAGTGGGACAGTAAGAATTGACTAATACCAGCATCTTGACCTTCACTTCTATATTCTTCTGTGTTATCAAAAACAAAGAGACTTTTTCTCTTGGCAAAAAAAGCATATATATCTCTTACAATAGATTCAATATCCCTATCTTCTGTAGGAATACCTAAAAACCTTTAGCTAACCTTAGAAAAGACTGCACCATAGTTTCATAGATTGCAGCATTTATCCATATAATATTGTTGTCATAATCTTTACTGTGTTTTTCAATATATTTTCTGGCTAGTTCAGTCTTACCTATTCCCCCAACCCACTGATAGAAACTAGTTGCGATATTACTGCGGCTACACCTTGATTTTCTTGTATCGACTCATGCAGTTTTTCTAGTTCTGTTTTTCTTCCAGTAAACGATCCTACTGGATTTCTCACCTCGAATCGAAAGCCTCCTAAGATTTCTTCTTTCATCTTGCGAAAGAATTCTCTTTCATCTTCATGTGTAGGAAAACGTTCCCCTTTTTCTTCCAGCCAATCTAGCATTTCTTCTTGGAAGCGAGCGTAAACATTCTTTCTGTCAATATCATTAAATTGCTCACCCAGCTCATTCTTAATGATCTCAGCTAGTTTTATTTCGTTAGGCTGATTTACTGCAAATACTAACTTATCAAAAAATTCTTTTATATTGTCTTCCAACCTACCTTCATTCATCATTCGCCCAAATTCACGTCACCACGTCTGATTTCTTTCCAATTTCTTTTTTGAATCTTGATCTGGATTGTTTTAAAGCTTTTTTATCTCCTCTTCTAATTCTTCTATCGCTTCTTCTATAGCACCCTTAAATGCTGGTTGCACTACCGAAATCATGTTATCGTGAATACAAGAAAACTTATATCTAGTGCCTCCATCTTTGAAAAAGACACACTAGTGTCAATTACTTCAACTAAAATTTCTACTCCCTTGTTTGGTCCTGAAGTTTTTACTTTCAACTTCTTGACTGTATTTTGTTTTGTGCTTTGATCCAGTTCAAAATCGATATTAGTGCAGATAATAAAATCTTTCAGGTTACTATCTGCAAAATCTTGATTATTTTTAATCTTTAGGTGAGAAACGGAATACTTTGCCAGCCTAAATTCACCACTTTTATTTTGTGTAAGTAAGTCACCTACTTCAATTTTTCTGTTGTTTTCATCTTGTATGTGTTTAGCCTGCAAAAAGCGGTATACTTTCTTACTACCTTGGATATATTCAAATACAAAACATCGAATTTCCTGGCTTCTTCTATTTCCGTACCTAAGCGAAAAGAATACTGATAAAGTAATCCACAGTACAAAAATAGCATAAATACCTTTAACTGGTAGATATTACCGTGCATAACTTACTGCCCTACTAAACCTACCAACAACTTCATTCTATAAAAAATTAAAGATTACCAAATACCTAAAATAATGCAACAGAATCCTTATATGTTAATAAAAAAGCCCTTAAAAATAGGATCAGTAAGTGTTATTTTTTTACTACCTTAGTATATAAATAAAGATTTCCCGAATTTAATATATAATTGCTGCAGGCTGTATTTAGTAATATAATCTCATATTAAATGGACGTTACTTAAGTTTATGTCAGATTCTACGTTAGTTTTAACAGTTGCTCTTATATTCTTCATTTTTATCTTCATTTTTACATTGTCGTTTCTTTTTATAAGAAAGATGTCTGGGTCAACGAATAAGAAGACAATAAAGTCCTTCAGAAAAATTGTTCAGCAGATTAATGTACTAGAGCCAGAAATGCAGGGCTTATCTGATGAGGAGCTTGCTGGTAAAACTGAGGAATTCAGACGAGAATTGAAAAATGGAAAAACGTTAAATGACCTTCTCGTACCTGCATTTGCGGTTGTACGCGAAGCATCGCGAAGATTTCTTGGTATGAGACACTTCGACGTTCAGCTGATCGGTGGAATGGTACTTCATAATGGCATGATATCGGAGATGAAAACAGGTGAGGGAAAGACACTCGTTGCAACTTTAGCTGCATACCTAAATTCCTTAGAAGGCAAAGGCGTGCACGTTGTAACTGTTAACGACTACCTTGCAAAACGAGACACAGAATGGATGAGCAAGTTATATAATTCTCTTGGGGTCTCTGTTGCGTTTATCACGAATAATTTGACGGATGAAGACAGAAAAGAGGCTTATAGTGCAGATATCGTATATTCAACAAACAACGAGCTTGCCTTTGATTACCTGCGGGACAATATGAAATTTTCTCAAGAGGATATTGTGCAAAGAGGCTTCAATTACGCGATAGTAGACGAAGTAGACTCCATACTCATTGACGAAGCGCGGACACCGCTTATTATTTCTGGTCCAGTTGAGGAAAACAATCAGATATATAAGCACATAAACAAAATGGTAACCAAATTAGTTGACTCTGATTATAAGATAGACGAAAAAAGTAGGGCGGTATTCCTTACTGAAGATGGCCTTTCGCGAGTGGAGGAACTACTTCGGTCATATAATCTTATTCCTGAGAATTCCTCGCTCTATGATACTGGCAACATGATAATGACTCACTATATAGACCAAGCATTACGTGCAAACGTTGATCAAACCAAACGAGGATATCCTTTGCCGCATCCAGAAATATAGCTGTAGAAGATGTGGTACGCATTCGCAGAGCTATAGAAAAAGTAGATGAGGATATGAGTAAGGAAGAAAATAAACACAACAAGCTTGAAAAAGCATTTGAGCGAATGAGTTTTGAGACTTTTTTGAATTTATGGAAATGAGCACGAAAGCAATAGAAGCATTGCACCAAAGGATAAAAGATTTAGCGGAAAATAGCACACCAGACCAGCTAGCATATCTTGCCAAGGCACTGGAATTAATAATTGACAAAAGTGCAGTGTCTGAAATTGTACAGATAACAGATGGTAAGCTGAAGGAACTTCTCCGTGCTGCAAGGACGCACTTGAATGATATAAAAGGACACCTGAAGTGGAGAATGCGATTCTAAGGCGATGTGTAGGAGACATTTTTTTTGATCAACACTTTTGAAAATCAAAATAAGGCAAAAAAATAAAGAAGTTGAATATTTCTTCAGAATTGTGTATAATTATCAATGCTTTCTAGGTTAATTCATCATGGCTTTTTCTAAATTTCTAGATCCAAAAAATGACTTGAGTTTTAAGAAAATCTTTGGTTCTGAAAAGAATAAAAATATCCTCATTCACTTCCTCAACGATATCTTGGGCTTTTCTAGTTCTGATCAAATAAAGGAAATTGAATTCCTCAGTACTATCATGGATCCTGAAATTGCTTCTGATAAACAAAGCATTGTTGATGTTCTTTGCAAAGACTCTATTGGTAATAGATTTGTTATCGAAATGCAGCTCGCTCGTGATAAAGGCTTTGAAAAACGTGCTCAACTTTATGCTGCTAAGGCTTACTCAAGACAATTAGATAAATCTAGTAACTATATTGATCTACAGAAAGTTTTCTTTATTGCTATTTCCAATTGTAACCTTCTGCCTGAAGAAGTTGACTATATTTCTACTCATAATATACGAGATATCAAAACTAATGGTCATTACTTGAAAGATCTCCAATTTGTCTTTATTGAGTTGCCTAAATTTACAAAAAATAAGGTAGAGCAGTTAGAGAATACGGCAGAAAGATGGTGTTTCTTTTTTAAATACGCAGAAGAAACAACTGAAGAAGATCTGAAAAAGATAGCAGCAGAAGCTCCGATAATAAAGTTAGCATATGATGAATTAGACAGGTTTCGCTGGAATGAAAAGGATTTGATCGCATATGAAGAAAGAATATTGAGCATGCAGAAAGAAGCTGCTATTTTGGAACAACGTCTTGATGATGCTACTCAAAAAGGTAGAGAAGAAGGTATCCAAATCGGTGAAGAAAAAGGTGGAATGAAAGCTAAAATTGCTGTGGCTAAAAATCTACTTAAAGCTGGCGTATCTATCGACTTAATAGCCGAGTCTACTGGTCTTTCTCAAACTGAAATTTCATAACTCAAGGAAAAAGCCTAAACTTTTCGTCGTTCTCGCCGCTGGCCTACCTAATTTTTTCGCTAATTCCACAGCTTTTACCTTGTGTAAACTTCCTTCTGTTTGACATATTATACTCTCACAGCTCGATCTACTTACTGAGATTATTTCCAAATTTGGCTATTCCTACATCAGAAAGACAAGTTGTCACTTTATCTTTTGGTAGAATATTCGTGCAAAAGCATTCCTTGCACTTTTCTAAAACGTCACCTAACCCAATATTACCACTAAATTCAACTCCTCTTTCCAAGCTTGCTATTATTTCTGGATACGCGTCTTTAAGTTCAACACGTATTCTAGCTTGTTCTTTTGATTCCAGGTTTCTTATTTTGTCTTCTACAAATGAATTAAATTTTTTAAGAGCAAATTCAACTGCAACTCTGCTGCTTGGTACAACTTCTACTCCTTTACTTATTAAATCTTGATAGCACCTACTTGGAGTATCATCTAATGCATCTGCAATACAGCTTGCAAGGGCAATATGCTCACTGTTTAGGAAATTATTCAAACTAACAGCTGATATACCTTGTGGTGTGTTGTTATTATCACCTTTTACATTAGCATCATTATTCTTATCTGCAATATTGTATTGAGTAGGTAACCCAGGAATTATAGACTCAAAGGTACTAACTGCTAATTTTTTCACCCAAGAAATACAACTATTTATCCTTGAAGATAGTCTTGCGCTACTACTTGTACTGCGGCGATGACGAACTTGATGTCTACTGTGTTCATGTCTATGCCTATGAAGTTCTGGACTGTTTTTTGTACGATTGAAAACATCACTATAGACTTGTTTCTTATGTTCTCTTTTCACAACATCTATATCCCTTGCAGTGTTTATTTCTTTTTGCTTATCTTTTAAGACTATCTCTTTATCAGCAAATTTTATGGATAATGTTTCCATTTTAGGTGTTTCATAAAACTTACTTAGCACTATCGTACACAGATCACCTTGAGTATTAAAAGCATTGGTTATTATTAGATCACTGTCATGACCACGAACAAACTTATAGTTTCCTGCTCTTTTTGGTGTTATTAATTCTGTATTCTCTTCTACATCTTGACTTGTTACTACAATAATTTCCTTATCCTTTTTAAACATCAAAGGCTGTGGTTTTAAACTCCATTCATTATTATCAAAGTTGATTCTCATAGGAACATTGTCCATAATCACATGAGTCTTGTTATACCAATTAACTCCATCTTTTAATCTAACGGTAAAATAATCATGTCTTCTTACTTCACTTATAAGTGAATCTCCTATTGAATTCTCTATTGTTGCTTTTAATAATAAATCATTTGCAGATTTAAGAACTTGTAATTTAAAACTATCTTCATTTGAGAACTCACCTCTTGCTTGTTGTACTAAGTTTCTCAAATCAATTGTATCTACTGAACTTTCTACATTAAGGTCATAAATAACCACTTCAGGTAGAAAAAGCTTATCAAGCTCAAATCTTTTGCTTTCAGAATCAATCACATATACATTTTCACCACCGTTGCCCACTAGATGACTCTTATGTAGTGGGTTGTTATGTATTACCTCGTAATTTTCACTTCCTATTGCAACAGTTTCATTGCTTAATAGTGATTGTATAAAGAATGACATTTTATTTAGTCGATTTGCTACGACTAAGTAATTTTTTATAATTTCATCAACAGATTTATTAGTGTTCTCAAGCATATACAAGTTGCCCCTATTTCCTACTTTTATTTCAGTATTATTACCTAGTCTATAAGAAGGATTAGATGCACCAGAGATTGTTATATTAAATTCCTTGTCTGACATTGGTGAAAAATTGAACGTAATTATATGTGAAGTCTTATTTAGTACATTTATATTTCTTACGTCGACATTCTTTATCTGAGCAGGTTCGTATTCAAATGCAAAAGTATTATTTAAGTTCAGTGCTTCAGCAGTATAAATGAAATCAACTTTAGCGCTACCAAGTGCATATGGTACAATATAGTGAAAATCTCCTTCCAATGCTCGATTATGTACAACGGTATTAGACCTTACCACTACTTGCATCTCATAGGCGCAATCTTTGTCATGTATGTTTATGTGATCTACAAACCCTTCACTACCACTTTGGCCATCTACAAACTTAATATCACTATTATTACTATCACATGTAATAAACACTTGATCTGCTTTATCTTTTCTACCCAGGAACTTATTTATTCCACTCATTCCGAAAAAGTTTTTTCGATAATAATCTTCAACCTGTCCTATATGTAATTTTACGTCTATAGATCCTTCTTTTGGAGCAAATGATGTAAGATCTAAAGTATTTATTCCACCTTCTCCATAAAAATATCCTGTTATAGAGTTTCCCTGTAAAATGAATATATCGTCTTTATTACCACCAAAATATCTTTTAGATCCATTATTCACTACAAAGATATTCGGACTACCTATAAATCCTTTTGCATGATCTGTACCTTCTCCCAAGTTAATGAGAGTATGATTCCCTGTTTTACTAGCAGATAAGTCAGTTATACCAATTGCATTTTCACATAAATAAGATCCATAACTTGGAGCGGGTTGATAATCTCCTTCTGGTAAACAAAACAACTGACCGTTATTCAGATCATCAGGTCTTGCTCTACCCCATTTTATGTCAGCTCTTTTTTTATCAAGTACTACCCTATTATCCAGTTCAACTACAGGTGTACATTCTTCGGTGTAAAATGTTTTTACTCCGTGTTTTATGCATATTCCATCATAAGTTCCAGGGATAACACATACTGTTTTATTATTTATTACTTGATGACAGACTATCTTTTTTGTAGGAAAAACATATTCTTGAACATCGCTGTGCTGCTTTAAATACTCCAATCCTTGCTTAACTAATTGATTATTAAGCTGCTTTTCTTCCATTAATCCTTGTATATATTGTTCAGGTTGCATACCGATAAATGCACGCAATCCTTCAATAAATTTTTCTCTTCCAGTTAAGTGAATAATTTCATCAATTTTATCAACTCTCTTTACTGCCGTGTAAATATCAGTGCCAACAAATACTACAGCGCCAATTGCTGCTCCAATAGGTCCAGTAACAGATGATACTCCTTCCAATACTTCGAAGGCTTCAGCGATTTCTATACCAATCTCTGCGCTATCTACTCCCAGGTAAATGCTATCCCCTACTACGCTAACCAGTGCTTCTTCAGTACCATTTTTAAATGCTTTTACCTGATTTGCTAGATCATAGATAACAAAAGCAGAAGTACCACGAGCAAGGAAAGGCGATGCTGCTCTTAAAGATCTACCAAGTAATAACTTTCCTTCTGAGGCTAATTTTAGCCCTTTGAGAGATGCAGCTTCAGCAACTTTAGCAAATCCTTGACCACCTGCAATGAAACCAACATTAATTGCTGCACCTTGATAATCTCCATTCAAAAAATCAGCTAAAACATTTTTAGCCATCATTCCGTGCATAGCCATGCCAGAAACTCTTCCTACTCTATTTAAATGATTCATAACTTTTTGATTACTAATCAGGTTATTAACCAAACTTTGAGATTGACCTATAACTTGAACCTTATCTGCTAGCTGAATTAGTTGACCTTGCTTCGCCTCTGGCAAATCTTTAATGTAATTAACAAACTTTTTACTATCTATCTTGATTTTACTTAAATCTCTTTTCT
>JGI24699J35502_11133672_pt1 | contig 13352 bp, 12 predicted proteins | sample TergutMp193P4_FD_35502 | JGI IMG/M metagenome (IMG submission 35502) | reverse complement strand
GCATCCCCAGGCTGGGGCATGCATTTTTGGCCGACGGCCCGCACGGCGTCAGGGCGCGGCCAGCCGACAGTACCGACCTGGCGATTGGCGGCACGCTGCCCGCCACCTGTTTCCCGACGGCGGTGACGCTGGCCTCCACCTGGGACCCCGATTTAGTGCGCCGGGTGGGGCGGGCGATTGGCAAAGAGGCCAAACAATTAGGTGTGGACGTAGTGCTGGGGCCGGGGCTGAACCTGAAACGGCATCCGCTCTGTGGCCGTAATTTCGAGTATTTTTCGGAAGACCCATATTTGACCGGCGTGTTGGCGACGGCCCTCACCGAAGGCCTGCAATCCAGCGGCGTCGGGGCATCCGCGAAACATTTTGCGGTAAACAACCAAGAAACCAACCGCTTTGTGGTGGACGCCCGGGTAGATTTGCGCACGCTGCACGAGCTGTATTTGCGCGGGTTTGAGATGGTGGTGCGCAATGCTAAACCGTGGACGGTGATGGCCGCCTATAACCTGGTGAACGGCGAGCACGCTTGTGAAAACCAGTATCTGTTGACGCAGGTTTTGCGCGACGACTGGGGTTTTGACGGCCTGGTGATGAGCGATTGGGGCGCTGTTTCCGACCGCGTGGCTGGGGTAAAGGCGGGCCTTGACTTGGAGATGCCGGGCAGCAAGGGGCTCTGGGATGGCGAGGTGGCCAAGGCGGTGGCAGCGGGCACGCTCGACAAAGAAGACGTGCTGAAATGCGCCACCAGAGTGGTGGACTTAATTGCGCGGTCGAACAGGAACCGCCCAGCCAAACCCGAGGTGAGCGACCGCACGCTGGCCAAGAATGACGCCCTCGCCCGCGAGGCCGCTGCCGCCGGGGCGGTGCTGCTCAAAAACGACGGCATCTTGCCGTTAAAGCCCGCAACTAAAGTGGCGGCGATTGGGGCGTTTGCGGCCGAGCCTAGATATCAAGGGTTTGGCTCTTCCCATGTTAATGCAGCGCATGTTACCTCAGCATTGGACGAGTTTGGCGCTCGCGGCGTCACAGTGGAATATGCGCGCGGTTATGATCCGCTGAAATCGGAGGATGACGCTAGTGCGCTAACCGAAGCAGTGGTGGCCGCGCGCAATGCCGATGTGGCTATCGTTTTTGCTGGCTTACCGCCCTTTATTGAATCCGAGTCTTTTGACCGGGAAAACTTGTTATTGCCGGCCCAACATGATGCACTAATAACGGCAGTGGCGGCAGCTAATCCCAATGTGGTGGTGGTGTTATTCAATGGCGCTCCGGTGCTAATGCCTTGGCTGAGTGAAGTGCGGGCCGTGCTGGAAGTCTATTTGGGCGGCCAGGCTGGCGGCGGCGCCATCGTTGACTTGCTGTATGGGGATGCCAACCCCAGCGGGCGGTTGGCGGAAACTTTCCCGCGCCGCCTTTCCGATGTGCCCGCCAATGCGAATTTCCCTGGTTCGCCGCATCAAGTCATATATGCCGAACAAGAAATGGTGGGTTATCGACATAACGTAACCAATAATGTGCATCCGTTATTCCCCTTTGGTTTTGGGCTTTCGTACACCACATTTTTATGGGATGACATTGCAGTTGACCGGGAATGGTTGGATATTACGGAATTGCCGGATGGCGCTGGGACGTTGGCGGCGGCGGCAACCGTGTCGCTGGTAGTGAAGAATACCGGCAGCCGGGCAGGCGCGGATGTCATCCAGATTTATTTACATGATAGGACTGGATTAGTGACGCGGCCTCGGCGTGAATTGGCGGCTTTTGCCAAAGTATATTTAGGGTCTAATGAATCGCAAAAAGTGAAAATCGCGATTCCGAAAGCTGCCTTTGCGGCTTGGGATGTGGAAAAGCGGCGGTGGCGGGTGCCATCGGGCCATTGGGAAATCGAAGTGGCGCGGCACAGTCAGGATGTTATCGCAGTGCTGCCGGTGACCGTTTCTGGCGATTTGCATCATCCGCTGCCCGCGTCGCCCGCGCCCGCTGCCGAGCCGGAGCGGCCAGTCAAACCGTTCACTAGGGATTCGACGATGAGCGAGTTGGAGCAGAGCTTTGTGGGGCGCCGACTGGCGGCGATGGTGCGCAAGGGCGCTTTCCCGGCTGAGGGCGACGAACTGACCAATTATATGGTGGAGCGGCAGACTAACGAACTGCCCATCCGGGCTGGGGCGATGTTTTCCAATGGGCGGCTGAGCCTAAAGATGGTGGACGCTATTTTAGCGGCGGCCAATGGTAAGGCGACGGGGCTGCTTGGGGTGTTTAAGCGCTGATTGGAGCGGCGCGAGCCAGCCAGGCAAGCAGGGCGGCGGCAGTTTCGGCTGGGGCCTCCTCAGGGAGGTAATGCCCGATGCCGTCAAGCAACTCGGTAGTGAGGTTACGGCACAACGCTAAAGCGTCTGCAAATACCTCGTCAGCGGCCACCAGCCCGTCGGCAGCGCCATGCAACTGCAGCGCGGCGATGTCCAGTGGACGCTGCAAAGCCAGCCGGTACCGATGCCCATCCGGGCGGGGGGCAGAGCGGGCGAGCCACCGCAACGCTTCCACGCTATTGTGTGCCGCAAACGGAATCTTTAATACTTCCAGATATTGCGCTTTGGCATCGTCGGGTAACGGAATTGCCGCGCCAATATCGAATATCGCGGCCAATAACCCGGTATGTAGTAATCGCTTTTCCGGCAATGTCGGCAATTGGGCAAAAGCAAATAGCCGACGGCCAGTTGTGGTTAATGTTTTCAGAAATCCATGATGTAGTCGGGCCGGATGCGGACAGCCGAACGCCGCCACACCAGCAGTGACCGCCGGTTGCAAAGCGCCCATCGCCCAAGCCACCTCGCCACCGGTGCCATGCCCCACCACCACTGCCGCAACAGCGCCCAAGGACCGAATTACCGCCGCGACATCGCGCGTCCGCGTTGGAATATCGTATCCATGCGGAGGCTTGTCCGATGCCGCCACCCCGCGTAAATCCAGGGCTGCAACCCGATACCCGGCGGCGGCCAGCAGCGGCAGCACATATCGAAAAGACCACCAAAACTGCCCAAAATCGTGCAGTAATACGACCAGCGGTGCCTTTTTATCCCCGGCCAAAGCCACATGGAACCGGCAGCCGTTAGCGGCGATGAATTGGTGCTCCCACGGCCCGGCAACTAATGCAGCGGTGTAATCAACCGGCTTAGCTACCATCCGAATCGTGCTTTTCCAACGCGCGGGTAGAGACTTCTTGGTTCTTAGCTAACCGAGCAACGGACCTATCCATGTAAGCCACGGCATCCGCAGGGTCATCGGTAAGGTGAACGAGTTTCGGGTCAACGGCAGATATCATGCCATTTTCCCGTACCGGCCCAGATATCCAATCCAGTAAGCCGCCCCAGAACTTAGTGCCAACCAAAGCGATGGGGAACTCTTCAATCTTATGCGTCTGCACTAAAGTTAATGCTTCAAACAATTCATCAAAAGTACCAAAACCGCCGGGCATTACGATAAACCCTTTAGCGTATTTGACGAACATTGTTTTGCGCACAAAGAAATACCTAAAGTTGACGCCCAAATTGACGTACTGATTCATAGATTGCTCAAACGGCAACTCAATTCCCAACCCAATCGAAACGCCGCCAGCCTCCCGGGCGCCCTTGTTGGCGGCCTCCATCTGACCCGGCCCACCACCGGTAATCACGGCGTAGCCAGCCTCAACAAGCAGGCGGCCCACCTCTTCACCCTTGGCATAATCGGGGTGGTCACGCGGGGTGCGAGCCGACCCGAATACCGAAACGGCAGGTCCCACTTCGGCCAAAGCGCCAAAGCCTTCCACAAATTCCGATTGGATGCGCAACACGCGCCACGGGTCAGAATGGAGCCAATCGGCGTCGTGATTGGAAGCCAGCAGCCGCTGGTCGGTGGTGGACGCCGGTATCTGGTCGCCCCGGAATATCACCTGGCCGCGGTGGTAGGCAGCCATCTCGGCATCGGTTTTACTGGCATCCTCCGAAACAGTGGGCATAAAGCCTTCTTGTTCCGAACCGCCAAATTCGTCGCTTCGGTTGGGGACATCGCCGTGCCGCATCGCCTTGCTCATACCCATAAGCCTAGTGGTTGCAGGATGCCGCAAACAAGTGGCAATTCTGGACGGGGTGGGCGGCGAGCGAACCAAAGCGGATTCGGCGAGCGGGCGGCAGGGGGCCATCAGTAAGGCGGCAACCGAACGGCAAGCGAACCGGCATCTGGTGGTGATTCCAGTTCCAACGCACCAGAAGCGCTAGAGTAGGTATGTGAACCTCAGCAGCCGGGCAGTAGCCACCACCGTGATTGCCGGTTTGGTGGCGGTGGCCGCGTGGTTAGGGCAAGGGGCGCTCGTCGCAATCGCAGTGGTTTTTGTCATCCTGATGGCCCAAGGTTGGCCCGCCGTCACCGGGCAGCCGAGCCAAAGTGGCACGCCTATTGTGGTGGCCACTGCTGGCCTGCTGGCCTTGTTGGCCGCTTGGCGCACCGATGTACCGCAAGTTCTACAATACTTGCCATTAGTGCTGGGCGTTAGTTTAGGCTTGGCGTTTTTAGCCGAGATGTTGCGGCGTGACGGGCGCGAACGCCTGTTGTCTTCCATTTCGGCGACCGTCAGCGGGGCCTTTATCGCCACCGGGTTGGCGGGCTGGGTGGCGGCGTCGCGATACAGTCCCGGCTACCAACCAGCGTTAGTGGTGGTGGGTGCGCTGACGGTGGTGATGGCTGCCGCGTTATGCGCGGTGCGGATTAAGCCAGGCTGGGTGGCTTTTGTGGTGACGATTTGGCTGGTCGCTGCGGTGGGCGCCTTTTTGGGTGTTGCGGTGCCGCAAGTCGGCTGGGCGGTCGGCCTGATTGTCGGTGCTGTGTTGGGTATTGCGGTGGCAATGCTGCGGGCGCTGTTGGGCGACGAGGCGCGGCTGGTAGATACCCGGGCGGCGCTCAGTGCAGCGGTGGTGCCGGTCGCGGTGAGCGGCATCCTGCTATATGGCCTGCATTGGCTGCCTAACGCCATGGGGTAGGGTGGCGCTGATGTATGCCTGGCTGGAACCGTTCTTTACGCTGGTATTAGTGCTCACCACGCTTGCCATTGCAGCGTTAGCTGGTTACGGCGTCTATAAGTTGTTTGTTGGGCGCCCAAAGTGAGTTTGTCGGATGCCGATGCCCTGCCAACACATTATGGTGCACCGTTTGCCGAGCAGCGGCAGTTGGCGAGCGGGCAAACTGGCGGCTTGATTGGGCAATGGGCCGTGGATGCCATCCGAATAGCCCGGGGCGTACCCGGCCCTGTCGAATTGGTAAGTCTGCAGCCCGGCAACAAATTGGTATTTCTCCATCTGGACGGTTCTGACCAAGAATTACCCGATGCCGGGGCGCCCATCTTAATCGCTGAACCGAACGGGGGCCGCGTCATCGGGCAAATAACCTCCGCCGCCTGGCATTACGAACTCGGCCCCATAGCGCTGGCTGTCATTGCCGATGCCGTACCGCCAGCGGCAAATCTCATTGTGCAAATCCTAACCGATGGCGTCCAGACGCTGGTAGCGGCATCGCAAACCGCCATCACAGACTTAGCTAATGGCTAGTAGATTAAGATTTTTAGGTATGGCTGGCACTGAGATATTTGGTCTTCTGCGTTGGATATTGACCATCGCAATTACAACTGGCGTCTTAACTTGCACGGTATTGGCATTTATTGATGTGCTGCGCCGCCCGGACTTGGTGTTTGTGCAAGAAGGCAAAAAGACTCGTAAGTTTTGGCTGCTTATTACCGGCGCGGGCGTGCTATTTGGGTTACTCGGCTTTGTCGGGATGGTTAGCATTGTGTTAGCCATTATGGCAATTACGCCAGCAGCGGTTTATTGGTATGATGTGCGGCCCGCGATTGTCGCGTATCGCCGTAAGGGGCGCGATGCCCGCATCCGGGTGGGTGCGCGCAATTTGGGCAAGTTCTGGTCGGGGAATCAGGGCTACTAGCAAACTATCCAGATTATCGGATTGGCAATGAAAGCGGTTTTGCAGCGAGTCACTAAGGCTTCCGTTAGCGTTGCCGGTGTTGTGGTTGGCGAAATTAGCCGCCCCGGTTTAGTGGCACTAATCGGCGTTTCCAATGATGATGGCCCCGCAGATGCCGATTGGATAGCGCGCAAAATAGCTGAATTACGCATCATGCGCGATGAGCAATCTGTGCTCGACCTTAACGCTCCAGTTTTAGTTATTTCGCAATTCACGTTATATGGCGAGGCGCGCAAGGGCCGACGGCCATCCTGGATTAAAGCTGCCCCCGGTGAGGTGGCGGAGCCGCTAGTGACGCAGGTGGCTGATGCCCTCAAAGCGCGCGGCCTCGAAGTGGCAACCGGCCAATTCGGCGCTGACATGGCGGTGTCGCTAACAAACGATGGCCCATTCACCGTACTTATTGAGAGTTCAACCTAATCCAGCGAGCGTGCGTTGCCGGATGTCAGCGACGACGCGCTGCACGCCATCAATGAGAGAAACGCGGGGCAGCGCGGCAAGGTCGGGGTTATGCGAGGCAGCCAGCAGCACAGTCGCATGGACCGAATTAGCGCTCGGCGGTAATTGTAAAACATGGACGCGGCGGTGGGTGACCCCAGGGATAAGCCTTACCAATTCCGCTACCGAGGTGGGTGTGCCATTAGCAATGATGTCAATCTGATGATGTTTTTGTTGGCGAAAAGCCGAATTAATGCTGGCATGTATTTGATTACCGGCATCATCAACATACAAGTAGTCCCGTAGCGTCTCTAGGGGGACGGATAAGGTGACACTACCGCGAGTAATCGCCTCATAACACATTTTCGTAATTAGCCCTTGTGGCTTAGCTAAGTTCTGTCCAGGCCCGTAAAGAGTGGTAATTCTGCCGATGACTAGGCTGGGGCTGGTGGGTGCGGAAAAGATCTTGGCCAACTCAGTTTCGAGCCGGTATTTGGATTCAGGATACGGCCCAACCGGGTGGGGAGTGTCGAACTCTGACCAGACGATGTCGCGCGAGGTGCCGTAGATGCTGGCAGATGACGCAAACCAAAAGACCCCATGTGCGCCCAAAGTTGCGCCTGGTGTAGCAGCAAGCGCGGCACACTGGCCAGCGATGAATCGAGCAAAATCCAGCAATACCGCCTCTTGCGCAGCAAACTCTGCCGGATTAGTGGCCGGGACGGCAGTGCCCGCCGCCCAACAGATTGCCCAGGGTTCCGCGCCAGCCCACGCCACGAATTGCTCGAAAGCCTCCCGCAACGCATTACGAGTTAATGTCGAGTCTTCCCACTGGATATCAATCGTAAAAACGGGCGTTAAGGCAGTTCGGACAATCGCTGACCCAAGTAAGCCATTATGGCCGATTACCCAGATACGCATTTCGTTCCGCTCGCAGCCGCACGGTGGCATCGGACGTAATCACAAATAGTGGCCGTCCCATTGACATTGAGGCCGCCATGCCCAAATATTCGGCAATTACACCTAATGCCATTAATATCAAGCCACCAATAAGCAACAATGCCACCAATAAGGACGTCCAGCCAGCTACCGGAATATCGCCTTGAATACGTTGCACCGCCACAATAATGGCATAAACAAAACCGCCCAGCGCCACAATAAAGCCTAACGCCGAAACAATGCGAAGTGGTCTGTTGCCCGATGACAATACTAAGCGCCACAGATGCGACATCAGCCGGCGCGGAGTATATGACCGAGCCTCGCGACCCTCCGAGCGCAGGTAAACCGGGCAGGCGGCCACGTCGCTAATCAGCCAGCCCAAGGCGACATCCAGGTACACCCCCGGCCCGCAATATGCGGCCACCGCCCGCGCGTGTTCCCCATGTATCAGCCGGAAACTGTTGAACTCCACGCCCTTGCGCCCCGTCAAAGCGGGCAGCAGCGAGCGCTTGACAAACCGAGACGCCGCATTGCGCAAAAAGTTGTGTGGGGGCGGATTTTGGGGTGCGGCATACACCAACAAAGCGGCCTGGTTGTAAGCGGTATCCAACATCGCCCCGATGTCGGCAGGGTTCTGCTGCCCGTCCTCGTCAATGGTGACGACCCACTCGCCCTTGCTGGCCGCCAGCCCAGCGGTGGTCGCCGGATGCTGCCCAAAATTGCGCGACAACCACACTGGCCGCACCCAGTCATAGCGTTCGGCCAGCGCCTGCATGGCCAGCGGGCTATCGTCGTTGCCGTGGTCCCAAACTAAGACGGCTTCAATCACCCGAAATGGGCGCCCGTCCGGCGTCACCGCCCCCAAAACGAGCGGTTCTAGCTCGGCCACGACAGCCGCAATAGTTTGGGCGCCAGCGTATACCGGGATGACAACCGATACCCCAATCACAGCATCACTCTATCATTGGGGTATCGCTGCCTATGCGAACCGCGAGCTAGTTCGTTTGCACAAATGCGTCACGGAAGCCGAGGTTGCGGGCATGGTTCACGCGATCCTGGGCATCAGCGCGCGTCCGGAATGCACCTACTTGAACGCGGTAGATATTGCCTACCCGGCGGATGTAGGTTTCCAGCCCAGCGCGGCGCGCTTCGGCTGCTCGGGCGTCGGCACCTGCTCGAGTGCGGAAGGCGCCAATTTGTGCCCGGAACCAACCCGTAGCCGGGGTGGTGGGCGGTGTCGGAGTGGTGGTACCCGGTTGAGTGGTGCTTAATAGCGAATTCGAAATCCAGCCGGTGGTCGGATTAGTTATTCGACTCCAACTGCCGCAAACTTCGGCGCGCGTTACTTGCACCCCGGTATTGAGTGTGCCACGAATTCGGAAATTCGTCCCAGCGCCGTCGCGGATATTCGCAAACCCAGCGCGCGAATTAATCCACGGAGTATCGGCAATGGCCCGGCAGGTAACGGCGGTGGGGAATGGCGCCGACACGGCACTACTTGCCACCCCAATGGTTATTGGCAGCGATATCGCAACGGCAGAAATTGCGGTAGCGACTTTCTTAGCTTTATTACTTTGCATGACCCGACCTCCTTGTTGAGCCAGATCCGAAACATCTCTGATATTCAGATCTGTCTGCGTACTATAACCATATTCTATGCGATAACTCAATTAGGCGCGCGGTGATAGAGCATCCCGCGCGTGACCTTGGACACGCCGCCGACAAATCGAACAAATACGGCACCGCGCTGGTAGTTTTGCGGCACACTACCTTATGGAGAGGACAGAACCGCCGATGTTTCGTAAAAAGCCAGCAGTCGCCGTTGGCATCTCGCTAATTCTCAGTCTAAGCACCTTAAACGGAGCAACCGCTGCGCCGATGACGCATGCGCTAGCCGGGTCGGCATCGCCGCAGGGCATCCTACAATTTGAGGACGTATCTGTGACCGATGACGACTGCCTCAACGCAGATGAACTGGCAGACGGCAGCAGTGATACCGGTCTGTTGCCAGATTGCGAACCAAGCGAGGGTGGGGACAATACGCTCGGTGGTGGACGAGATACCGACGATAACCCCGACGGCACTGATAACTCTGGCGATGTTGCTGAGTCAACCGATGACGACGAAGAGCCGGAAGAGCCGGAAGAGCCGATTGAATACAACGACCAAGATGACGACCTATTGTTGGGTGGGGCGAATAGTGGTCTCACGCTAGAAATTGAGGAAATTGACTTAGCCGCCGTCGCAACGCTAGGGTTCAGCCCAGCCGCAGGGATGGATCGCTGGTCTGGTAATGACAGGTACAAAACCGCAACTAGTATCGCGGACAATGCGAACCTGAAATTTGCGACAACCGCGTTTATTGCATCTGGGCAGAACTTCCCGGACGCATTAGCTGCGGCAGCAGCGGCCGGTCTAAAACAAGCCCCCATCTTGTTGGGTGGCAAAACGGTTGAAGAATCGCAGCAAGCCATTGACTATTTGACGGGGATGCCTAACCTAACCAAAGTATGGATTGTCGGCGGCCCGAGTGCTATCTCCGGCGCTGTTCATCAGGAGATCGTTAATCGTCTCCAAGGGCGGGCAGTGCCTGCTTCTGCCACGCGCCTCCAGGGCGCAGGCCGCTACGAGACCGCTGTCGAAATCGCCAACGAATTCTTCCCCAAAGCTACTGAGGTGTTTGTCGCGAGCGGTCTTGATGCGGCAGGTGGCGTTGATGCGTTGGCAGCTGCCGCAGCTGCTGGTATCACGCAATCTCCAATTATCCTAACGTCTGATAAGGCAATTTCGGATGCCGCTCGCGCTTACTTAACTGGCTTAGCAGGGCCAGTCAAGGTTCATATAGTCGGAGGCACTGCACGGATTCCCGATTCTGTTAAGAACGAAATTGGCGCAATAGTTGGGGCTGGTAATGTGGATAGAATAGCTGGTGCCGACAGGTATTTGACGGCAAAAGAGGTGGCTGACTATAAGCCCGGTTCCCCTGTCCGATTCTTCCCGAATCCCACAGCCGTATATATTGCTACGGGTGGGGGCTTTGCGGATGCCCTAGCAGGTGCGCCGGTGGCCGCAATGAGCCAAGCCCCGATTCTACTGACCAACTCAAAATTTGTGCCGGTACAAGTTCGGGACTTTATCGCAACCAATGGCAGCGTTGCGAGCGCAGTTGTGCTAGGTGGGCCGAACGCGGTCAGCGATGACGCATATGATGTGATTGGTCGCCTACTAGCGCGCACTAACTACACGCCGGTTTCTGGGGTCGCATTGTCATCTGGCTTTACGCTGGACAAAGGTAAGTCCCAAAACCTAATCGCTACGGTATCACCAAGCACTGCGACAATCAAAAAACTCGTCTGGGCCACCTCCAACGATAAAGTCGCCAAGGTAAATGACGCAGGCCAAGTGACAGCAGTCAATGGCGGCAAAGCCACCATTTCTGTCACAACTGTGGATGGCGGATATCTAGCCAAGACCGATGTTACTGTTAAAAATCCGCTAGTATGCAAAGATGTCGAATTGGATACCGGTGGCAGCATCAACACCTGTCAGATTGGTGAAGTGACGGCAAAGATTGAAGGCAACATCTCGCTTAGTGGTTCTGGAGAGGGGTACCAGGCGAAGTTCATGACAAATGGCTCCGGTCTAACAAGCGGTCTGGGTGCAGTATCGTTTGGCTTGCAATATGACATAACTGCGCACGGAAATCCCGCTTGTAGCAGCAGAGTTTGTTTCCTCAGTGAGAATATCAAGCCTTCTGGGCCAGAGTACCACTCTTGGGGATTTGCAGGCGGTAGGCACCATATCGGTTTAACGCTACATGATTCCGCAGATGTAATTGTCTTCTGGGTGGATGGAAATCCAGTCGGAGCGGCCGGTGGGCAAAAAGTAAGTAGCGCTGGCTTCAACTTCTATGGTGAAGTAAATACCAAGAAGGCTGGAGACCGGGTGTCTGCATCAATTACTGATATGAAGCGGTATGAAAAGAATCCACGGATCTGGATGTCTGGCTGCTACAGCGAGGAGTATCTGCCAGGGAAGCCGATATTCAAGGACGATGGGAAGGGCACCTTAACCATCACTTGGAATAACTTTGTTGGTCAAACGCCTGCTGGCATGGATTGGGATTCAGCAGTAACCGCCAACCGAGCGGGGTGGTGCGGCGCCTAATTGGCGCGGAACCGCCGATGCAGCATGGTAAGAACCGCGCGGGTCATCATCCAACGTTTTCGAATTAGGGTGATCGGCCCGCGCGGCTTCTTGGGGTTTGTGTTGCTGGCGTGGTTGCGCCACCACAGTGACCGGAACTCCAGATGCCGCATCCGGCCCACCACATTGCCATATATCGCAATCCAGAGGTCATGGGATTCGGTTAAATAAGGCGGGAACGGCAGGATAAGGTCTAAGGCACTGCGGCGCAGCCCCATTGCGCAACCCCAATAACACATATTGCCCAGCACTAAACTCACCGTATTACGGAAGCGGTGTGTCGAATCGGCAGCCTTAAGATGCCAGTCTTTTTGGCCTAAGGGCCCCCGCACGGCATCCGGCCCGCCCAAAGTTGCCAAATTGGTGGCCACCACATCGGCGCCAGCAGCCAGTGCGCCTACCATCTTTTCCACTCTGCCCGGCGCCCACACATCATCTTGGTCCGAAACTAAGATGAATTCACCAGTAGCTAGGGAAAGGGAGTGTTCAAAAGTTTTAACGTAACCTTGGTTCTCGGGTTGGACAGTCAGTTTAATGCGCGGGTCGCCATAATTCTGCACGACTTGCACGGTGTTATCGGTAGAGGCATCGTCAACGATAATCACCTCATCCGTCGTGTCTAGTTGCGCAAAAATGGAATCGAGCTGCTCCGCCACCCACTCGCTTCCGTTATAAGTAGCCATGCAGACGCTAATGCGCGGCGCCACTAAATCCGCAGCATCTATTTCAAAGCGGCGTTCTGCTGTGGGGCCAGCCCGGTGGGCAGTTTCCTTTGACAACTTCATTGGTTACTCCTAAGCGCGGCCAGGTGCACTACTAATCCGGCAATCGGCCCAACTGTGAGGGCAAGTACGGCTCGCTGTAATAACGGCATCGGCAAAACCAAAATGAGCAACGCAACCGCCACGGCAGCGAGCCACCCAGCCACAAAGGCGCCATGCCGGGTAACCGCTTGGCAAACCCCACCGGTCAAAGTGAGGAGCGCCAAGCCCGTGGCACCCAAGGTCAGCCCGGCTAACGCTAACCCGCTCACCTGATATTCCGCCCCGCCCACCAAGGTAAGCAGCCACGGCCCCAGCAGGCCAGCACCGACGGAAGCCAACACACCAACCCCAAGCACAATGCGGCCAATGGGCCACATAGCGCGCAAACCTTGGTCGCGGTTCTGCACAAAATGGGTTATAGCCACCCCTTGTAGGGCAGTAATCGGAATCATCAGCGGCGCCCTAGTCAAAGTGAGCGCCAACAGCAAGGGGGCTGCCGCCTCAAACTCAGGGTCAGAAGTGGTAGCTGCCAGCAGCGTCGGAAACCCAATCACTAGCAGAGCCGAGGCGCCGGTAGATAGCGCCGCCGCACCCAACCTGAGCAGCAGCGGTCGCAGTGGCACATCGGAACGCACCCGAAGCGCTGCCCGCGCCCCCGGCGAAAAAGCCAATAACGCTAACCAACCAAAGGTCGAAAAGGCTGTCGCCGCAGCAGCCAGTAAAACGGATTGGGTGAGCAGCAAGGCCGCCCCCACCACCACTAGCCGAATAGCGGCATCTATCACGAGTACCGCTGAATAGAGCTTCCATTGCTGCAACCCAGCTAAGGCCCCAGCAGTTATGTGATAGAACGTAAAGCCCAGCGCTCCAACGGCAATGAGCAGCGCCAACTCGGTGGCGTTTGGATACAGCGAAAACAGTTGCCGTCCCCACAACCACGCCGTCGCCCCCAATATCCCGCCCAGCCCCAAGCCAATGAGGGCGCCAACCACTGCCACCCGT
>JGI24699J35502_11133674_pt1 | contig 13353 bp, 10 predicted proteins | sample TergutMp193P4_FD_35502 | JGI IMG/M metagenome (IMG submission 35502) | reverse complement strand
GATTTCCTCGTCAGCCCGGCGGTCATGGATGTCGCTGGCCCCAGAATGGCTGTCAGAGCTGCCGATGGACTCGCCTTTGTCCATGTCGATCTCCCCGAATTCCGGGGCTGGAAACTCGCTGTGAAGCGCGCCTTTGACATTCTTTTCTCAGGATTGTTCCTCATCGTCTTCTCATGGCTCTACTTGATCATCGCCATTGCTGTAAAACTCAATGATGGAGGCCCCGTCATCTTCACGCAGAAACGTATAGGCAAGGATCAAAAGGAATTCACAATCCACAAGTTCAGAACGATGCAAGTCAATGCTGAACAGATGATCGGGGATCTCATGGATGCCCAGGGGAGTCAGGCTTTCTTCAAACCGAAGAATGACAAACGCATCACAAAGATAGGGCATTTTCTTCGCAAGTGGTCATTGGACGAGTTGCCCCAATTCTGGGATGTCCTTACAGGATCAATGAGCATTGTGGGGCCCAGGCCGCAGATCGACAAAGAAGTGGCTGAATATGCAGATCATCACTACAGGCGCCTCCTGGTTAAACCAGGCATCACAGGCCCCTGGCAGGTCAATGGCAGGAATGAGCTATCGGTTGAGGATTCATTCCGGCTTGATCTCTCCTATGTTGACAACTGGTCTCTCATCACAGACATTTTCTGTATTCTTAAGACATTCAGAATTGTAATCAGCCACGAGGGCGCCTCTTAATTCTGGATACAACCAAGCATTGAAATGATCGGAAAAAGCATGCCAGGAGCTATTGTCCATGAGTGGATTGAACCCATTGGTGGACGATCCAACCTTTCAGTAGATCAGTACTTTACAATTGATTTAGACTATGTGGAAAACTGGTCAATGATTCTCGATGTGCTTAATCTATTAAAAAAAGTACGTACGTTAGTGAATCATCAAGGAGCCTACTAACGATGGATTATTCAACTACAACTGATGAGCAGGACACGTCCAGTCTCGAGAGAAGAGTCCTACATATAACAGAAGCCTATGCAGGCGGGGTTGCTACTGCAATTACTGATTACGTTCGAAATTCCCCTCAGTATAAGCATTTTCTTGCCTACTCAGACAGAGGAGAGGAAGTCGATCCTCCTTCAATCTTTAGTGCTACCTTCAAATTACCCACCGGGCATGTGACACGAATCCAGTCCCTCAAAAAACTACTAAGTAACATCGATGTTGAGGTCATTCATGCTCATTCAAGTTTTGCAGGAGTTTACGCCAGGATTGCCTCCCCTTACCCTCGAAGACATGTTGTCTATACCCCACACGGATACTCCTTTATACGACGGGACATTTCACACTGGCAACGTTTCCTCTATTTCGGAATTGAGTGTATACTAGCTCCACGAACAGCTATTTATGCATGTTGTTCCCCCTATGAATGTGAACTGACAAATAAGTTCCCATTTACAGATGCCCGTACTATTCTGGTTCCAAATGTAGCCAATGGGATGAACACAGGCTCTACTTTTACCGGGGAGCATCCTCACATATGCATGATTGGTCGTCTTACCGCGGCGAAGGATCCAACTTTTTTCCGCGACTGCTGGCTTGAGGTTCAAAAAGTCTTTCCAGATGCAACGGCGACATGGTATGGCGACGGCGATTCTTGTTACCGTGATATCTTACTTGCATCTGGTGTCCGTGTCACTGGATGGTGGAGTATCGAACATATTCAACAAGACATGGCGGCCTTGCCCACAATCTACCTGCATAGTTCGGCATGGGAAGGATATCCTATATCGCTTTTAGAGGTTGCTTGCTGGGGAATACCCATTATTGTACGGAACATACCCGCCTTTATGGGGTCAAATATCCCTGTTCTCATCAATAGTCCCGATGAGATCTGCGATTCGATTTCTTTGTTCTCCCGTCCAGGATATGCCAATGAAGTCGCAGATACAATACTCAACGGCCATTCAGATGGGCAACAGCAGGCTGCCTTAACTCGCGCCTATGGACTAGTAGGCAGACAGTGACCTCAAGTAAAATAGCTCATGTTCCCACCCGGGATGTTCGACTATCAGAAGTCCAAGTTGACAGAGAACTGTTGGTTAAGCAGGCATCTTTATCTATTGCTATTTTTATTGGTTTTTGTTTCGTTTTTATCATTAACAAGTGGATGCCAGACAGATTTGGAGCTGATAGTGGCGCAATTGGTTTAGTTGTAGAGGGAGTTCCGAACACCCTTGACGCATCGTTTGTTCTTCCCGGGGAAATATACGCATTTCTGGGACTCAACACAAGTACAAAGGCTGGCTTAGCTAACTTCTTCATCTATTCACTCGTGTTCATCTGGGCTGTATATAGACGCCTATCCACATATTCCGTATTTCAAGTTGTTTTAATGGCCATATCGTTAGTGCTAGGAGCAGTCTTTCTCGGACAATATTCAAAGGACGTGTTTGTTCTAGTCGTTGTTGTCGCTTTTCTCGCTGCTCGGTCTTCCTGGAAATCAGAAGTCGTAGTGGTTTTGTCCTTAGGATTATACGCGACCATTTTCCGCGATTACTGGTGGCTTATTTTAGCCTGTTATTTGACCTTCAGAATATTGACAATGCACAAAATCACAATTTTAAGAATTGTGATAATAGGGCTTGGTATTTTGGCTGTAGAATCAGTTGGGTTTCATTACTTTCTGCGTATTGACTTGGACCATTACCGAGACCAAGTAAATTTAGCAAGGATACAGTCGGATAGTGTTAATACGCTTATTAGCCGAATAGCACCTCTTGGAGGAATGTTTGGTGGTTGGCTCAATTCTGTCCTAATCATGTTCACACTAATTGTTCCTATCCCATTGCTGCTTTTAGGCGGAATCTATTACTGGGCAATTACTGCTTTTATACTTGTCCTCTGGATCTTGTTCTTCAGGCGAGTCCAGATTTCTCAATGCAACTCACAACAGACGCGGTTGATTTGCCTGATTTGTTCGGTACTTGTTACTCAGTCGATATTCGAACCAGATTTTGGCTCATACTTACGCCATATGACACCTTTACTGCCTCTGTTTATGATCACAATCCAACCAACCAAAGCAGAAGTGCTACACGAGTCAAGCGACCGAATGATGAAGAGTATGCATCGGTAATAGTCGATGGTGCTATTGCTTAGATATTTCCCTCGTGGCTTCTAACGTATCACTAGCAAGCCTCTTCCAAGAAAAGAATTCTTGGCTACTTTTTAATGCTGATGCAGAAAGAGCTGAATACAAACCCTCCTCTGTAATCAGACGTTCAAGGTCGTCCGCTAGTGCATTAGCACTTACCTCGGTGGCAATTAGGGATGATTGGGAAGCTTCCGCTTGCTCCAGTAGCCCTCCAACTGGTGTGACAACAGTCGGTATTCCCAACGACATTGCATAAGCAAAGACTCCGGACTGACTGGCTTCTATGTAAGGAAGAAGTAGAATATCAAATGAGTTAAGGACGGTTTGTATCTCATCCTCCGGAACCCATCTATCATCTACTATGTTGCCAGAATCCGATAGGTAAGGCAGATCTCTTTGCACCCCTTCTCCAACAATCGAAAACATGACTTGATAGCCTCTTTTTCGAAGTATATCTATGCTTTTCAGCCCCAAATCCAGCCCTTTATACTTAACCATTCGACCAAAAAAACCAACAACGGGGACATGATCTTTGGGAAGGGAGCGAACTCTTGAGTATTCTATATTAGCAATAAAGGCTGGATGGATAGATGTCCAAATCTTATCTGCAGGGAATATTCGAGAACTACGTAATAGTGCAGCCGCATGGTTGGATAACGTCATCGCACCAGAAGCATGCCTGCGTTCTGAGTTGGCGATGATTTTTTTCAGTACTGATCCTTCTCCAAAATGAGCTTCTGCATCATGTACAAACAAAAGCACAGGCCATTTTGCCCCGTAAGACCTTGAAAGAAAACTCTGCCACACTTGCTCCATTGGAACCACGATAGAAGTCACTTTATTAGCCTCAAGAAAGAGTGTGATAGATTTGGATATCCTGGGTAATCTCCAAAGACCCATAACAGCCTGCATTGCATTCTTAAAGGTATCAACAACTAACGATGGTACACCTAAGTCTTCAAATCTAGATGCAATCTGGGCATACTTTGAATAAATAAGGACAACATCTTGCCCGCTATTCTGAAACATCTTAGCGAGTTCTAGCATAAACAACGGGCCAGCACCTTTCCGCCCGAGATGGATTAGTGCGATTGTCATGAATAATAACTATACCAGCGCAGCTCTTGACGTTCTATCCAGCGGCTAGCCTGGTATCCGAAGATGGTCCTCTCCACCCGTTCCATGTTCTTACACCGTTCCGGCCTAGGACTCCACCAAACCCGGGTCGTTTCAACCATCTATAAAAATCTCCAGCACTGAAACATGAATGCCCCCAAAATACGTCCGCAATTCCTACCAAATCGGGCAACCCCAAAGTATCGCTTACTCGGAAAAATCATCATAAGCAATCCCGTTGCAGCTGCAACCATAGAATGCCCCGGCAATGGAGGTTTCATCGCCTTGGCTCCAAACTGTCTATATAGTTGTACTTGGCTTTGACCATATCCTATATTTTGTTTAATTCTCGATTTCCAATTACTTCTTTGAGTATAGTCAACAACCGCATTTTCAACGAAAATAAGCTGATATCCTTTCAACTGAGCCCTCCAAAAGAATTCAGTTTCATCGCCACCACCGCGATAAGATTCATCAAGTAAGCCAATGGCTGAAATCACACATCTTGCGATTCCGCAGTTTGCTCCAGTTGGCCATGCAAGAATCTTTGCATTTCCATTAAGGCCAAATGCAGGTGCAATCTGCTGTCCGGTCTCATCAGTGGGAATCATACAACCACCCATCAGTTGTGCTCCACTTTGGTATGCGCACCAATAGGCTCGAATCCATCCAGGATGAACACGATCATCAGCATCACAAAACAGAATTAAGTCTCCTTTAGCTACTTCAATTCCACAATTACGGGCATGATTAATTCCTTGAGCGCCAAATGCAGATCTGTACTGAATTCTGTCATCTATATCATTCCACTCATTTACTATGTCTCGTGTATGATCTGTCGATTTGTTATCAGCCACAACTACTTCAAATTTCACGTCGCAGTTTTGTCCGGCTAAAGCCTCGAGTTGTCTTGATAATGTTTTCTCACCGTTAAAACATGGAATTACAACGGATATGCATACCTTATCCACTTAAAACTCCCTTCCATCTATCGAAACCTGACTCAACCACCCAAACCATGCTTCCTATGTGGCGTATTGGACAAGAGTCTTGCTCTGTTCATTTGGAAGCTACTGGCCGAGCATTCGTATAGCAACAACTACGCTTGAATGCTCGAAAGATAGGAAAAGCTTTCCTTTCGCTTTTGCTCTAGTATTAAATTGACTTTATCGAAAGAGCATTTATTCGCTATCGCGACTAGGTCTGCATCAGATGTATACCTACTCTCTCTCAAGCCAAATAAGCTCAATAGCGTATCCAGACGAGAAGCCATACTGTCGCCATCGGCTCTGGGCATAATCTGTATGGGAATATTCATTAGTATGGAGAATGCGGATGCGTGGAAGGAGTCTGTGATCACTAAGCTAGCTCTTGAAATAGCGTGCACGAATTCTATTGGGCTAAGCACTGTGCTGTTTGGGTCGTAGAAATCCCCCATGACACTAAGGATCTCTAGATTGTTTCGACGGGCGAAACTCTCAAAGTGCGACTTTGTTTCAGATTGTAAGCCTCGAAGTGTGTAAATGAGAATGAATGGCTGTTCAGGAATCTGGTTTCGCTCTGGCGATAAGGGCAGAGAGAGCCAGAAGTCTTTTGTGAGTAACATCACTGGGTCCAAGACGACAGGAACGTGTCGGCCGGTTAATTCATGAACAATATCCGCACCCCTATCTTCCCTCACGGAGACACCGTTCATCTGCTTAAGCATGCTACGATACGATTTTTGCATTTCTTTGGGGATTTTTGACACACCAAAACTAGCTGCATAGGAAAACCGTTTTTCAACTGGAGCAAAATGTAGAAATTCATCCTCTCCTCTTGGATGAAAAGGTAAGTTCCTTGTTAGTAAATCAGGATTCCATATTTGATCACTACCGGCAATAAACGCACTATATTCGTTATGTATCACACTTCTTTCTCTTGGAGATATGTGTCGCACCGGAATCCATTGATCATTGAATTCGGTAATTAGGGAAATCTTCAATGACAATCCAGCATTCGCTTTCCCCATGGAAATGTGTCGATTGGATGGCTTTAGTTTCCTTAGGATACTCCATAATTTCCACGTATAAGTGTTTCTTACCGAGGGACTATTGACATCGTCGAATTCTAGTTGCACTGCATCACCACCCAAATGTTTCACTGCCTGAACCAAAGCAAACGCCTGTAATCTATTTCCATAATTGTATCTTCCAGGCAGTGTAACAATGCCATAGCTGGACATAGCATCCCTTCTGATAGTTATACAGTTAATTTCCGACTGTTACAGGGCCACTATCTGGCCAATAAAACACCTTAGGATAATCTTACTCTCACTGGTTCAGAAACCTAACCTTAATGATTGAGGTGATCCGTCTTTTCATTCGCTGAAGCGAGAAAAAAAGAGCACGGGTAGCCTTATGACGCAAAAAGGAAAACCTACACCAGCTCGAAAAGGGCAAATATGCATACTTAGCGATTTGTGGCGCTTCAGAAATTAGCCACTCAAGTTCATATTTTCTGGCAGGAAGTGCCAAAGATTGCGAACCTGCGCTGGTTAATATCCAGATTGCCATCTTTGTGCTGTACCTTAGTGCACCCTGAATCTCCTGTGGCGAAATTGCAGCAGAAGAAAGATGCTGCGATACATGGATTAAGTCCCATGAAGTCTTTTCGGAGAGAGTCCTTCGTGATGCACTTCCCGAGCGAAGACGGTAGTGGTACCCATCTGTTTTTGCTACTTGCACCTTTGGATATTCCCTGAAGAGTTCAAAGAGAAACAAAACGTCTTCTCCACATGCTATTCCACAATCAAATCGATTGTGGCCATTTTCGAACACTCGAGTTGAAAACAAACACAAGACAACGAATGTAGCGTCCAGACTAAGCAAGGCTTGGAATGTAGACGTAGCGTTCTGACTACCAGGAGTTAAGAGTTCTTTTTTGGTTGAACGCGATCCTTGTTCGAGGACGACTGTCGAAGAGATCCGTAATGGAATTCCTGGCCCTGAGGGGAGACATAACAGAGATTCGAGGTACGACGAATCAATCCAATCGTCAGCATCTACAAAACACAGAAAGTCACCAGTTGCAACGTCAATCCCTAGGTTTCGAGCGCTAGACACCCCTTGATTTCTTTGATGATAGATGTGGATTCGAGAATCTTGTGCGCCCAAATGATCACATAGCTCACTAGATCCATCTGTAGAGCCATCATCCACTAGTATCAATTCTAAGTGAGTATAGGTTTGGCATAAGATTGATGTCACACACTTCTGCAGATATGGCGCAACATTATAAACAGGAACAATAACTGAAATAAGTGAGTCTTTGTTTCTAGTTTGCTCCTCTGAACGTGGCGTTTGAAAAGGTGGCAAGGAGTCGAGCTTTGTGTTCCTTGTTCCGCGCATAGGGTCCTCGCTATCGTAGAAACTAATTCAGCAAACTGACCTACTTAAGAGAATAGAAGTACGCCAACATCACTAGGTATAATAACAGGAGTCGCCTATTCTTTCATCTGTCGCAGAATCACACCAACTCGAATACGGGGTGAATCCCCCGGTGTGTCCGGAGACTGAATCCTTTGGAAGGATGGAGTCATGTCAAACACAGGAAGTATATCTTCGTCGCTTGATGGGGGTAGTCGGCCATGGCTTCGACGGGTGTCTGCTAGCCGATGTTCGAGTGTTCATGCTAGAGTCTCCACGTCGGGCAACATGACTATTAGGCCCCAGTGCTTGGTTGATGGGAATTGTCAAATCCCGATGTTACGTAAGTAAGCAATTACAGGAAGGTCTATGGGCAACATCTTATTGCTTGGCGGCACAGGAGCAATCGGTTCTCAAGCGGCTATCAAATTGTCCCATATGGGGCATAGTGTGTACGTCACATCCAGATCTAGTAAGATATCTTTACCTGAAGGAGTATCTCTTCTGACAGGAAATGCCCTTGATGATACCTTTGTAAAAGCATCTATTTCATCAATAACGCAGGGTCTCGACGCCATTGTGGACTTTATGGTTTATCCGACAGAGCACTTCCAAAAAAGAGTCCGATTACTGATTGACAGCACTGCTCACTATATCTTTCTCTCGTCTGGACGAGTATATGCTCAATCAGACACTCCACTAGTCGAAACATCTCCTCGGCTTCTGGATATCGCTAGCGATCCCCAGTATTTGCTAACTGATGAATATGCGTTAGCAAAGGCCAGACAGGAAGATATTCTTTGTGCTCTCAACGAACACAATTGGACAATCATTCGGCCATATATCACCTTTGGAGATGGGCGATTACAGCTTGGCACTCTAGAAGCACAGATTTGGCTCTGGCGTGCTCTTCATGGGCTTCCTGTAGCACTTCCAGCAGTCATCATGGACAAGTTCACAACAATGACTAGCTCTTATGATGTTGGATCCATAATAGCAACGCTAGTTGGTAATGAAGAAGCTCATGGCGAGGTGTTCAACGTGGCGACCGAAGAGGCACGCACCTGGACAGATATAGCTAACATATACCGCACAGTGATACCTCTTGATATTTCTCCAATACCGGCGACACGCTTTACTACGTTCATGCATAACAATGCACAAGTTTTTTACGATAGAGCTCTCAATAGACGGTTTAGCACGAAAAAGGTTTCTGACTTGATCGGTGGTTGGGAGTACCAAGGGCTACATAAGACATTAAGCATGACGTTGAGCAATACCATATCAAATCTTGACATTTCTCCTGACCTTAGAGGCAATGCCGCGATGGATGCATTGACTAAGTCTCATAGTGGTCTTGGATCAGGTTCAATCTCAAATCAGCTTCATTATTTTGTGCGGAAACATCCCCGTCTCCAAGCAATAACCCAAACAATAAGGGGTGGGAGAGATTAGTATTTGTTAATTATTAATTGTTGTATGCGTGGGCGGAGGATGTAATTCCATTTGGGTTGCGCACGCGTCGTTGGAGGATTCCTGTGTAGGTGAGATGCTCTTGGACCCTGATGTAGCCATGTAGACTAATAGGCCACGATAACAATTATGGTAGTCGCAAAAGCATCAGTAAAAAGACCTTACGCAATGGTAAATTTAGCGCTAATCATTCTACTAAGAATGAATGACTATCAGAGAGAGCAAATGCTTAAGGAAGGACTGTCATAGGTTATGTCCGAAGTCAAGTCGGGAGCAGTGTTGGCGTATACCAATGTTGTCATCTCGAATATCGTTGCGCTGCTCTATACACCAATAGTCGTTAGGATTCTTGGTCAAGGTAACTACGGCGTCTACAAACTGTGCGATTCTGTGGTCGCAAGCCTTTCTTTATTGAGTTTAGGATTTGGAACTGCCTATGTACGTTTCTACGCACGCCTGAAGGTTGCGCGCGATGACCAGGGTATTGCGAATCTCAATGGACTATATATAGCACTATTCACCGCAGTAAGTGCTTTGGCGTGTTTTGGTGGATGGGGTCTTATGGCAGCAAGCCCGCGATTATTTGATTCGACTTTGAGTTATGAAGAAATTGATCTAGCAAAGACGTTGATCCTCATTATGACTGGAAACATAGTGGTAACGTTCCTTTCCTCCGTATTTAGCAGCTATATATTAGTACATGAACGATTTCGATGGATATACAGTGTTGCGCTTCTCATGAAAATATTGGGACCTCTTTTAGGCGTAGGAACACTTCTAGCCGGATGGGGCGCCATAGGTGCTGCAGCCACCGTATTATGTATATCTCTTTTCTCGTTACTTTGGAATGTTGTCTACTCGGTAAAGAAACTGGGGATGAAATTCCACCTCTCCATATCTGGATCAATACATCTTGGGGAAATCGTAGTGTTCTCTGCATGGGTATTTTTGACTCAAATTTTTAACATACTTACCGATAATGTACCCAACTTTATCCTCGCTGCAAGGGCCGGTTCTGTTGATGTGGCAATCTTTGCTATTGCATTTCAGATAAGGCAGATGTTCTCAACACTGTCTACTGCGCTATCTGGAGTTTTTACTCCCCGCATTAATACTCTTGTAGCAAATAACAAAGGCAATAAGTCTCTCCTGCAATTAATGATCCAAGTGGGTAGGTACCAATTAGTGCTTCACCTGATGCTATTCGGTGGTTTTCTTCTTGTCGGAAAATACTTTATTCAGATCTGGGTGGGGGAAGGGTACGAGTTGTCATACTGGATTGCAGTAGTACTGTCTTTTGTTGTAGTAGTGCCCCTCATCCAGAATATTGGCATCCAGATACAGCAGGCAAAAAACATGCACAAATTCCGATCTATCGCATACCTCTTATCAGCCATAGGAGGAGTGATCATTTCGTGGCTAATGGTCCCCAGCTATGGAGCCATTGGTGCAACCGTAGGCTATTGTTTTATTGTAGTAACTAGTACGTGGATCGCTATGAACTGGTATTATCACTTCCGAATCAAGCTAGACATGAAAGTCTACTGGCAAGCAATGATGCCTATCCTAGGCACTGGAGTAACTGTTACAGGGGCTTTTGCAATTGTTACCTACGTGTTCCCAGTGAATTCTCTACTACATTTTACTGTAATAGGAGGGTTATTTTCCTGTCTTTATGCACTATCGATATGGCATTTTGCTCTATCCTTACAGGAAAAGCAGCAGCTTAGAGAGCTGATATATCACATACCTTTTGTGGGACGTCGGATACATCCAGATGAATAAGTTTATAACCATTTATATTGTTTATTGCTGCCATGTACTCTGATTTTAACGCTTTCTACTAATACGGAATCTTGTTAATGAGGAATGATGCTTGCTATTTTTCGTCTCAACCATAGATACAGTCTTTTCAGAGGTTTTCGAAGATTCTGAGGAAGAATTTTGGCGAAGAGGGTAACCATGGCATGTGAGTCATTCCGTCGTGTAAATTCCTCCAAAGCAACAGATTCATCTTCAGGCAAGGTAAAAACTTCAAATAGAATAGGCATCGAAGATTTCTCATAGTCTGCATCTAGGAAATCAGTGACCTGGCTTTCAAAATCTTTCTTTGTCGATGCTGTCATATACCTAAATCCCATAGATGTTGCCCAGGCTTTAGCACTTCCAAAATGTCCCGTTGCAGCAACAAAGCTATCTTCGTTTCCATTCATATTTGTGGCAATGTGTGAAGAAAGCTTAAACTCAGCCCCAAGGCCATTGTTCACCAACAGTATTCGCATTGTCGGAGGCACATGTCGATTGCCCAAGGCATTCATGTCGTAAAAGAACGCTAAATCTCCAATAACTCCAATGCAGAGTCGATCTGGAAAAGCAAGGCATGTTCCTAGAAGGGTTGACACTGGGCCGTCAATTCCAAAACCACCAACATTGGCTGTCACCATAATAGAAGGATCTACGTCAAAGAAATTCCAGTTCCTTAGTGTATTGAGAATTGAAAGATGCAAAGCGCTTCCATGGGGTAGTTTCTTACTCATAACCGAAGCGATATATGTTGCCGACAAGGGCAGAGCAGTAGTATCACCTCTCTGATCATTTGCTGAAATCCATATAGAACAGAACTGACTTTTTTGACGTTCCCCAGCTAATTCCTGTCCCCTCCTCGCATAATGCTCAAGCACCAAGTGTTCTGGGCATTCAAAAACATACTTCAGGTCGCCAAATCTGTTTCTAAGTTCACCATCCTCACTAATACGCCATGTAATTGCACCAGACGCTGATAGCAGGCCCATTGTTGGATAATCACCAGAAACTTCTCCAATATGTATGATCACTTCCGGTAATAATCCCTCACTTTGAAGATCAGTCATAGAATGAGTCGATGCAAGATAGGAGCTTAGGATCGCAACTGGTCCGCGATAGCCACTAGTTTGATCAACTAGAACCGGAGCATCGAATACACCAGAGAACATTTCAATAGCAGCAGAAAGGCGAGGAGAGAAAGTCTGATGAGAGCCGACAAAAACGACCACGCGGTGATCCATAAGTATTTGGGGAGATGGAACGGCCACATTCTCCATCAAATCTGATACTGTGAATCGTTCGATAACTGGCACAGATGGCAATCGTGGCGATGAGAAACTGCCTGAATGTGTGGTTGACAGATTGATATGAACAGGACCTCCTCCATGTCTCTTTGCTTCCAGTAATGCTTGGTTAACTAGAAAGGCACATCGGTCGTAGTCATCACCTGGTTGAAGAGTGGGCAATTGAACTGAAAAACGAACGATGTCGTTGGGAACAGTCGTTCGGTCGATAACTTGAGGTAGTAACTGACCAATTTCATCATAGTCTGGAAGAGAAGTGATTGCGATGAGTGGTAATTTCCTATAGTATGCCTCAGTTAGGGCACTCATATAGTTTCTTGAAGCAGTTGCTCCAGTGCAAGAAAGAACAACGGGTATACCTAAAGAGCTTGAGAGTCCTATAGCAACATAAGCCGCCGAACGTTCATCCACAACTGAATACATTGTGAAAAAATGATCAGATTGCGCGCTGCCGATGATGGGGATATTGGTTGTTCCAGGAGATGCCACAATAGTGCTAATTCCATGCGCCTTCAGAAGAGCAAGGACCACCTGTGCGTTGAGTTCATCCGTATACATGTAGTTAGTATAGGGCATCCTAAATAACTAGGGAGAAGCAGGGTTGTGGACCGGCGAGGACTTATTGCCGCTGATTTGTTGTCTGACCCGCTGTTGTACCAGCAGATCCAATTGAGGGCGTCTTCTACTGTGGCGCCTCAGGTCGTGACTTAAGCGGGTCAACTCTAGTTCTTATCTTGCACGAATAAGTAAAGTGGTGTTTCTTTGTATGTGTTTTGTAAAGTAACCGTTCCCCGCATTCCGCATAATTGAGGGGTTCTAGGGGCATTGGATTTTCGTTTGTGCTTGTCGATGGGTATTGGTCTAGTATGGTGGGGTGGTTTTCATAGATATATGGATTCTTGTAATTCGTATTATGGGATTGTGTATGTCTAGTGACATGTGATACCATGAAGATATGTATGTGAGGACGGTGACGCGGACGAACAAGTCTGGGTCGACCACGTCGTATCTGCAGTTGGCGTCGAACCAGTGGGATCCGGTACGGAAACGTTCCGTGGTCACGGTGGTCGCGAACCTGGGACGGGTCGACCAGGGTGGGGCCGACCAGGTGGCCAACCTGGCTCAGGCG
>JGI24699J35502_11133675_pt1 | contig 13357 bp, 12 predicted proteins | sample TergutMp193P4_FD_35502 | JGI IMG/M metagenome (IMG submission 35502) | reverse complement strand
GGTCAACAGTGGGTTCGGTCATCAAAAAGCGCCGCAAGCGCATGGCGAAGAAGAAGCACCGCAAACTGCTGAAGAAGACGCGTATCCAGCGTCGTCGTGCAGGTCGCTGATTCACGCGCAGTAGGCGCGAAGCGCCGAGCACCTCAGGAGTTCTATGTCCATCGTTCATCTGATGCGCCACGGACAAGTGGACAATCCTAGTGGTGTGTTGTACGAGCGCTTGCCCGGATATCATCTTTCTGAATTGGGACGCCAGATGGTCACGGCGGCCGCCCAATTCTTCGCTCCCCTTCCCGTCACTCATCTGCGTTGCTCCCCCCTGGACCGTACGCAAGAATCCATGGAGCCTGTCGCAGCCCTGTTTCCTGACGTGGATGTGGTCACCGACCCACGAGTCATCGAGGCTGGCAGCATATTCGCCGGCCAGGTCATGGGTTCGACCGGCCAAGCCGCCAAACAACCCAAGAATTGGCGGTACCTTCTCAATCCCTTTCGTCCCAGTTGGGGGGAGCCGTACGCCGAGATCGCCGACCGTATGGAAGCGGCGATCCGCGATGCCGCATCTGTTGTCGGAGAGACGGGCCATGCCGTCATCGTCACCCACCAACTGCCCATTTGGGTCACCCGGCTGCGCGCCGAGGGACGCCATCTGTGGCACGATCCCCGCAAACGCGAGTGTACCCTTGCCTCAGTCACCAGTCTGCGTGTCTTCGGCGGCGAGATCTATGGAATCGAGTACGCCGAACCGGCGGCGGATCTGCTCCCCGGAGGAGTCCACTTCGGCTTCTGACCGACCCGGCACAGATACATCGACAACGATGGCCGGTCTTCCGAGCCATGGGGACGGTTCCACTGTCATCGAGCCATGGGTGTCATCGAGCCATGGGGACGGTTCCACTGTCACAGCTTGCCAACACCCAATTTTGACGATTTCACACATCAGAGAAGACTTATTGATTTCTCCCTGTGCTGATAAAACTTGTGGATAACTCCCCATGAGCCGGTCGACTCCGCAAAGATGGAAGTATGAATTGGCTGAAAATCCTTGTCATCGGACTGATGGGTCTGATCGTCGGTGAGATGATGCGCCGACGGTTGAACGAACTCACCTATCGATTGGCGCCGAGCGAAGAGGTGGATGGAACGATTCCGGCATCGGGCGACGGGGATGAGACAGCTCGTACGCCGGAGAATGAGAAGGCTCGTACGCCGGAGGATGAGGATGAAACCCTCCTCCCATCTCCCGGATCCCGGTGGTGGATCCCTGCGATTGTGGCCATTGCCTGGGGATTCATTGCGTGGCGCTGTCCCCTCGGTGTCGTACCGGATCAGCGGGATGTCACCGGTTGGGCCCGACTCCTCGGCTGGTTGACCTTTTCCGCGGTGGGTTTGGCCATGGCTGTGATCGACCTGGATGTACGCCGGCTGCCCGATCGCGGCCAAATTCTCCTGGCCGGAGCCAGCCTGATTTTCGGGGTTCTCGCCATGTGGGAGGATCCGATCCGTTTGGCGTACGGGCTGGGTGCGGCCCTGGCGTGCGGACTCGCCTTTCTCCTCATCCATGTTCTCAGTCGGGGCGGTCTGGGCCTGGGAGACGTCAAACTGGTCATGACCTGTGGATGGTGGTTGGGCCTGATCTCCCTCACTTCGGTCTTCGCGGGGCTCATGGTCTCCTGTATCCTCGCAGTCGCGTACTCCCTCCTCGCCAGGCAACGCCAGTTCGCCTTCGGTCCCTGGTTGATCGCCGGTACGGTGATTGCCGGCCTGTGCCTCAGGTGAGGACGGCAGGACACAACTGAGCAATCTGGGCCGGCCCACCCGCTCCCCAAACGGTCGGGACCCAGTTGTGTCACCGTACAACGCGATTCCAGCTACACGACTGATACCCGACCGTACCGAGAGGTGAAAACAGATACGAGTTTGCTCACTTCGAACAACCAATGGATGGATGACATGGGATGACACAAGGCAGCAGTAGAATTCTAGGGACGAGACCTTGATGACTATGACACCCACACCTGACATGATGACAACCAACCCCTGGAAGGGCCGCCTCACCGTACTCGTCGGCATTGCCGTCGTGGCGCTCAACGCACGGATCATGGTCGCAGTCGTGTCCCCGATCATCTCGCTCATCAACCAGGATCTTCCCTTGTCGCACGCCGATGAGGAGGTCATCGGACTCGCCGCGCCGCTGTGCTTCGCCTTCTTCGGCGCGATATCGCCCGCGTTGGGGAGAAGGTACGGGCTGGAGGCCATGATGATCGTGGCCCTCGCCGTCTCCGCCCTCGGGGAGGTGCTGCGCGCCGGTGCGGCGACTCCCGTACATTTCATCGCGTGGACCATTCCAGCCCTCGCCGGTGCGGGAATCGGCAATGTCCTCGCCCCTCCATTGATCAAGAAGTATTTCCCCGACCGATTGTCGGCGGTGACAGGGGCGTACACCTTCTTCGCCTGCGTGTCCACAGCCCTGCCGCCCCTGTTCATCCTGAACATCGCCCAATCGCACGGATGGCGGTTCTCCGTCGCGGTCTGGGCCGTGATCGGCCTGGCGGGCATCGTGCCCTGGGCCATGGTGGTCTTTTCCTCCGACCGCGCGGGTCAGCGACTGACCGCCATCAAGCGCCGGTTGGACCCCCGTACCCAGATCGGCCGCTCGCCCAAGCTGTCCGTTTCCCTGTGGAAGAATCCCGTCGCCTGGGGGATCACAGCCGTGTTCGCGGTGAACTCGATCATCGGGTACACCATGTTCGCCTGGCTGCCGCATCTGCTCACCGACGCAGGCGTCTCCACCCGCGCCGCTGCAATGTACCTTGCAGTCTTCACCGCCGGATCGCTCCCGGGAGCCCTCATCACGCCAGTCCTCGTGACCCATGTGAAACGGACATGGATCCTTCCCATTGTTTTCTTTTCGGCGTACGCGGTGAGCTTCACGGCACTCGCGATCCGACCCGGATTCGCCACTCTGGCCTGGATCCTGCTCTCGCGCGTGGGTGATTGTTTCTTCCCGTACGTGCTCACGATGATCAATCTCCGTACGCGCACCACGAGGGGCTCGATCGCCATGTCCGGCTTCGTCCAGGCAGTGGGGTACACCATCGCCACCCTCGGCCCCTGGGGCTTCGGCTTCCTCCACACCATCGCTGGCAATTGGCATGTGCCGATGTTCGTTCTGGTGGCCATCCTGCCCGTCCAGTTCATCGGCGGAATGGTCGCCGCCCTGGCCAAGCCGGTGGACATTTAGTGGCTTGACGAGCTGGCTCACCCATGTGACACGGGGACGGTTCTTTTGTCACACCCGTGTTACGAAAGAACCGTCCCCTTGTCACGCGGGCGTATTATGGATACTGTATAATATGTTTTATAACATATGTGGTTGGAGATGCCATGCCTCAGTTATCGCTTTATATCGATCAAGACACACTCGACAAGGTCACTGCTCGGGCTAGATCTGAGAATGTGTCGGTGTCCAAATTAGTGACGTCCATCCTGTCGCGCGACCTGGCGGACACGTGGAGCCCGGAGTTCCTCGCCACCTATGGATCCATCCAGGATCCCACCTTTGTTGTTCCTGACCAGCTCGACCCTTCACTGGATGTCCCCAGGGAGGAGTGGTGACATATTTCCTTGATACAAATGCGTGTGCGGAGTACCTCCGAGGCGTTGCACCTCGTTTGCGTGCGACGTTGCATTCTTATCCACCTTCAGAGATCCGGATCCCAGCAATCGTTGAAGCTGAACTGCTTTACGGTGCACGTAAGAGCAGCCGCAGCGAGGAAAATCTCGCTTCAACTCGAACTTTCTTGAATTCCTTCATCATCGTGCCGTTCGATAGTTCAGCTGCCGAGAGGTACGCTCAGATCAGGCAGAACTTGGAGAAACGAGGTCGGGTCATCGGCCCCGATGATCTCCTGATAGCCGCCACCGTCCTTACTTGCGGCGGTGTCCTCGTCACGCACAACACGTCTGAGTTCTCCCGCGTGGAGGGACTGCGACTCGAAGACTGGCAGTGACTCACTCTATGACGGTTGCGGCCATCTGGGCCCTGACGCTGAGCTCGGCGGCTTTGAAGGCGTGGGCCTGGGTCATGGCGTTCTCGGTACGGTTGAGGCAGTCCAGGATGAGGTCGCCGAAAAAAGGGTAGCCCACCTTGCCGTGGACGTTGAGGTGCCATTCCCCCTGGTTGTTGGCGAGGAAGACGTGGCCGGGGCCCTCGTCGGTCCCCACATTGAAGTACTTGCGCTGTTCGATGTACCCCTGCGTGCCGAGGATGAAAATCCGGCCGTCGCCCCAACCCTGGAGACCGTCGGGGGTGAGCCAGTCCACACGGAAGTACGCCGCCGCCCCGGTGTCGGTGACCAGGGAACAGTCGCCGAAATCGTCGAGTTCGGGGTACTCGGGATGGCAGTAGTTGGCGATGCGGGAACTCACGATCCGCGCGTCGGAGGCGCCGGTGTACGACAGGACTTGCTCGATGTTGTGGCTGCCGATGTCGCAGAGGATCCCGCCGTACATGTCCTTGCGGAAGAACCAGTCGGGACGGGAGGCGGGGGAGAGGCGGTGCGGGCCGAGCCCCAGGACGTGGACCACACGACCGATCGCGCCGTCGCGGATGAGCTGCCCGGCGTACACCGCCGTCTCGACATGGATGCGTTCGGAGTAGTAGACCGCGTATTTCTTCCCGGTACGGGCCACAGTGTCCTTCGCGCGGTCCAACTGTTCCAGGGTCGTCAGCGGAGCCTTGTCGGTGAAATAGTCCTTGCCCCAATCCATGACGCGGATCCCCAGGTCGCACCTCTGAGAGGTGATCGCGGCGCCGGCCACCAGGCGTACGGACTCGTCTTCGAAGATCTCCTCCTCGCAACGCGCTGCTCTCACTGTGGGGAACCGGGCAGTGAAACGATCGACCTTGGCCGGATCGGGGTCGTAGACCCACGCCAATTCGGCCCCCGCGCCGATCAATCCCTCGGACATCCCGTAGATGTGCCCATGGTCCAGATGGCAGGCCGCGAACCGGAACTCTCCCGGTTCCACCACCGGCGCCGGCACCGGCTGCGGTGCGTACTCGAAACCTTCAGTCATTGCTCTCCTTTGTCGCCATCTTCCCCTGAGGTTGACTCGTTATTCAGTTTACAAGGTGTGACACGGGGACGGTTCTTCTGTCACACCCATGGCTCAGCGTTGTGCGGGGTCTGGGGACCCCTCCACGATGATGAAACCGCCGAGGTCGTCGACGGAATTCTGTTTTTCGAAAAAGCGATGGGCTCTCTTGGGCAGTTCGCCCCTGCGATAGTACGGATCGTCTGGGGTCAGGGGAAGGGCGACCGTACGATGTTCGGTGCCAGACTCGTAAATCGCTGTGACCATCTCGACAGCTGTACGCCCATCCTCGCCCGTGACAGCGGGAGGCCGGCCGTCCCGGACCGCGGCCAGCACATCTCCGATCTGGCCCGGATGCCCCTCGTGCTCGAGAGGTATGTGGCCCGATGCGATCCTCTCAAGCCGGCCAGCCAACTCGGGATCCCCGCCGGGAGCGGGGAAGCCGTTGGGCTGCGAAACGGACGTGACCACCTTCCAGGGCTGGGAGACGCGCGCCTTCTCACCGTGGACGATGATCGATTGCTCCTCCCCGTGGTCCACGACCGATGAGGTGACGATGACGAGTCCCCGGTCCAGTTGGAAGATCGCCGCCGACAGGTCCTCGACCTCGGAATTGTCGTGGGCCGCATTGGCGAGGACGGCGGTGACTGCGTTCGGCCGGCCGGCCATCCACACCGCCAGATCGATGTGGTGGATGGCATGGTTGAGGGTGCATCCGCCTCCCTCCGAAGCCCAGGTGCCCCGCCACCACAGGTCGTAGTAGGGCCTCCCCCTCCACCAGGAGGAGTTGACCTGCATGTGGGTGATGTCCCCGATCAGGCCGGAGCCGATGGCGTCCTTCAGGATCACCATGTCGTCGCGGAAACGGTTCTGGGCAATGACGCAGAGGAGTTTTCCTGAGGATTTCTCAGCGGCCAGCATGGCGTCGCACTCTTCCAAAGACGGCGCCATGGGCTTTTCGACGAGGACGTTCACACCGGCGTTCAAACAGCCTATTGCGATGGGAGCGTGGGTGTTGGGCGGGGTCGCGACACTGACGAGATCCACGTCCATGGCGTGAAGCATGTCCTCGTACGCGCTGAAAACTTGCGCCGTGAGGCCGAATTCTCCCCGCTTCTCTTCGGCTTTCGCGGGATTGATGTCGCACAGGGCGACGATTTCGCACTCATCCGGGAATTCGAGGAACCCCTTGATGTGCGCCCGTGAAATATTGCCCGTACCAATGATGCCAACGCTCAGCATCCCGCCTCCAAAGGTGTGAAATCCTTGTCAGTCTAGCGGCGGGGGGATGACGCACAGGAGTGTGGCAGCCAAGATTTGCATCGAAGGGGGTTTAATACCAACCCTTGGACTGGAAGGAGCTCCACGCGCCGCAGGGGGTGCCGTACCGTCCTGAGATGTAGTCCAAGCCCCATGCGATCTGGGTGGCGGGGTTGGTTTGCCAGTCGGCGCCCGCGGAGGCCATCTTCGAACCGGGCAGGGCCTGCGGGATGCCGTACGCCCCGGAAGAGTTGGCGGCGTTGACGCGCCATCCGGACTCACGGTTCCACAGGCTCACCAGACAGTTGAATTGTGAGTCGTCCCAACCCTGGGCGATGACCATGTCGTACGCGATGGCCTGGGCCGATCCCGGTGTGACGGTCACTGCGGGGGCTGGCGGGGCTTTCGTACCGGTCACGGTGATCTGGGTCACAGGTGCGGCGGTGACGTTTTCGCCCGTCACCGACTCGTTGACGACCACGCCGTCGTGCAGGGTCTGGAGCACGGTCTGGGACATGACTCCATTCTGGCCGGGGGTCACGACGGTGACTTTGCCCTTGGCGGCGTCGGGATCGTCGGAGTTCTGGGTGTCGAAGGGGATCGGCACGTCAACCGACACGGTCTGCTGATCGACTCGTACCAGAGAAATGGCGAGGTCGTCGCTCAGCGAGGCGGTCGGAGCCGGGGTGATGAGGTCGTTGTCGTCCCATGTCAGGCCGAGATCGGTCAACGCGTCCACCACCGTGCCGAAAGCGAGGAGTTGGGAGGTCTGGCCGTCGGCGGCCACAGTGACCGGATGGCCGGTGCTGACCGTCAAGGACATCCCCTCACGGGGCACAGGGGTGTCGGAAGGGGCGGAAATTTTCAACGTGGTGTCGCTCAGGCCGAGAGAGGTGAGGACTCCGCCCACTGTGGACGCGAAAGTCCAATAGTCGCCGTTCTGCCCGTCGAGGGTCAGGTCGATGAGGCGGGAGTGGTCCACCGTGATGACCATGTCGTCTTTGACAATGGTATTCAGTTCAGGATTGACCCGGTCGCGGGATTCGAGCGTGACATTTTGAGAGGTCAGCACCTCTGCGACGGAACCATGGATGACGCTGACCTGTGTGGCCTGCCCGTCGACGACGAGTGTGACATCCTGGCCGAATGCGACATTCAGACCGAGGCCGGAAAGGTTCACGGCCGCGATACTCGCAATCGACAAGATGATCGTTTTGATGACGGACACTCATCAACTCCTTCTGCTAACCCCCTTCAGCGATTACGAGTCTAGCTCAAAGAAGCACAAAAACCAAGAAATTCCTGAGAATCCCTAAGGAATGATAGACATCAGGCCCTCTGAGCCATGGGGACGGTTCCATTGTCACAGGTTGTCAAACGGGATATTTCACGAATTTCGAGAATCAGTGTTGTCAGGTATCAGGACTCAGGGACGACGGTGTAATCGCCGGCCTCGGAGACGGCGGACTCGATGGAGGCGAAGTCTATCGGGGACGCGGAGTCGACGAGCATGGTGCCCTCGAGTGAGACGGAGACGTCGGTCACGCCGGGAAGGGCGGAGACTTCTTCTGTGACGTGGGCGACACAATGATCACAGGTCATTCCTACGACACGGTAACGGGTTTGCATGCGTACTCCTTTCGCTGGTGGATCCAGTATAGTGAGATCCTGATTTCTGCGGGATAACAACGGTGGGGTGTGGATAACTTGTGGATAACTCTACAATGAAACGTGCACTACAGCGACGATACCGGCATTGTCAACTCGGGCGAAGAGTTTCTGGGCACGAAAATCCACATGGTGGAATCACGTCCAATTTTTGGAATTTCTACGGGTTAGACACATTTTCCCGAGTGGTACGGCGTGTTGACGGGTACTCCCCACAGCTATCCACAAGTTGTCCACAAGTCGGTGTGGATAACTTCGCGCTGGGGGACGGTATTTGTGCACACCCCATGTGGATTCAGGGTTAGGAATCACTTGAACCGGGGGGTATGTTGTCGTGTCATGCCCCTATGAATCGCATCTGTGACGAAGCCGGGGTGGAGGCAGTAGGGGCTTCCGACGAAAAATGTCGGAGGTCCCGATTATCTTTGATCGTGACATCGTCGAAGTGGCGTTGCAAGCCCCAGAGATGGTCATGACGAAGAAAGGAATATTGTGACAGTCGCGCATGAGTTGTCGTACGCCGGTCCGGAGACGTCCGAGAGGGTTCCTCCGCAGGATGTGGCTGCCGAGCAGTCCGTCCTGGGCGCGATGCTGATGAGCAAGGATGCGATCGCGAATGTCATGGGGGTGATCAGAGGCACGGATTTCTACAAGCCCGCCCACGAGTTGATCTTCGACGTGATCATGGATCTGTACGCACAGGGCGAGCCGGCTGATGCGATCACAGTGGCCGCCGAGTTGGCGAAGAGGGGCGAGATCGCACGTGTGGGCGGGCACGTGTACATCCATGATCTGCTGGCCGCGGTCTCGATCGCCGCAAATGCGAGTTTTTATGCCGAGATCGTACGAGAGAAGGCCATCCTGCGCCGCCTGGTGGACGCCTCCATCCGGATCGCCCAGTTGGGGTACGCGGGTCAGGGCGACGTGGATGAGATCGTGGACGCAGCCCAGCAGACCATCTATGAGGTCTCGGAGGGGACGTCGGGAGAGGATTACCGCAGGGTCTCGGATCTGCTGCAGATCACCTGGGACGAGATGGACGCCCTCGCCTCCCACGGGGGCCGGTTCTCCGGGGTGCCGACCGGGTTCACCGACCTCGACGGGCTCACCAACGGCCTCCACGCTGGACAGATGATCATCGTGGCTGCACGTCCGGCCATCGGCAAGTCCACTCTGGCTCTGGACTTCGCCCGCAGCGCCGCGATCCACAACAAGATGGCCACTGCGATCTTCTCCCTGGAAATGAGCGCCTCAGAAATCATGATGAGGCTGTTGTCGGCAGAGGCGTCGGTGCCCCTGGAGAACATCCGTACCGGCCGGCTGGACGACTACTGGGAGAATCTGAGCCAGGTCACCTCCCGGTTGAGTGCGGCGCCATTGTTCATCGACGACTCCCCGAACCTGACAATGATGGAGATCCGTGCCAAAGCCCGGCGGTTGAAACAGCATCATGACCTGAAACTGGTTGTCATCGACTATATCCAGTTGATGAGTTCGGGACGGAAAGTGGAGTCCCGCCAGTTGGAGGTCTCGGAATTCTCCCGCCATATCAAATTGATGGCCAAGGAGCTGGACATCCCCGTCATCGCGATCTCCCAGTTGAACCGCGGCACGGAGGCGCGAGCTGATAAAAAGCCCTTGCTCTCAGACCTACGTGAATCGGGCTCCCTGGAACAGGATGCCGACGTGGTCATCCTGCTTCACCGCGCCGACTTCTACAACAAAGAAGACCGCCCCGGCGAGGCCGACCTGATCGTCGCCAAACACCGAAATGGGCGTACGGACACCCTCCATGTCATCTTCCAGGGCCGAATGTCGCGCTTCGTCGACGATCCCGACTCCGGTTTTCGGGGCTCTGGCACCGACGACTTCTGAGACGCCCGCCATCATGAGATCGCCCGCCATCGTACGATACGGGACGCTGGAGCGGGACTAGCGGACCGCGCCTCCGGTGGGGATGGAGATCTGGTTGTCGAAACTGCGGGCCAGGGCGTCCAGGGCGGGAAGGCAGTGCCAGCAATCGTGGCCGAGATTGTCGATGGTGGCCGTGATGCCGGGTACGCCGCGGGAGGCGAGCCGTGAATCCACGGCGGAGAACTGAGGAGCCGGACAGAGCTTGGACCGTGATCCATGGGCCAGGTTGGTGACGGGCAGATCCATGGAATCCATACGTACGCCGGTGTCGTCGGACGCCAGCATGGTCACCGACGCCAGGAAATCGGCAATGGTGAATCGCAGGGATGGTTCCCTCAGTTGGCGCAGACTGACCTTCCACACCCAGGAACTCGGATAGTTGCGGGGCACAGTCTTGAGCAGGCGCATCAGGTCGGCCATGTTGTTGACCGCCAGACGTCCGATGGTCCGGCTGGTCAGCGAAATCGGTTCGACCAGGGTGAGGCTCGACACGTCGTACAAAGCCTGAATGGTGGGCAGGGCCGCCACCGCCAGAGAGCACCCCATGGAGAAACCCAGCACGTTGATTGTCTTCGGAGTGGGGAGGCCGCCAGCTTGGGCTGCGGCGCGAAGGGAAGCCAGGGTTGCCATCGCCCACGGTGTGGGGTCCCCGTTTAGGAGATCTTCTCGTATACGACGCGGGAGAGGATGGCCGTAGCGGGAGAACCCGGGCAGTTCACAGGTCACCACGACAGTCCGGGACAAAGATGCCCACAATGCCAATTTAGCTGCCTCCCAGGGCCCCAGGGAGGCGTTGAAACCGACGAATTGGAGGGTGAGCCCCTGAGGGTCCTCGGGTACCCCGATCAGAGCGTCCACCGGAGCGTACCCCCGCGGGTACACGGCGAACCGGCGCACGCGTCCACGAGGTTGGGGGGTGACCGGGAACCCGGGAAGTGCGATGGTCACATGACGGCGCGAGTACTCCATACCAGAAGTGTACTCGGCGCTACGCACCTCAACACCTTCCTCAGTCTCAGCAGACCGAGCAAGCTCGTTCTGCCTTCGACTTTCGTTGGTGTACGCCGACGAAGGCCAAGTGCATGGCAACCGAAGGTTGACGGTGCCGAGGCCAAGGAGAGCGTTGAGGCGTACGCGCTGAACATGCCGACGAAGGCCAAGTGCATGGCAACCGAAGGTTGACGGTGCTGAGGCCGAGGAAGGTGTTGAGGCTGAGGAGAGCGGCACTTCCCCGACCGAATCGAACATGTACGTATGTTCAGTCGGGAAGCATTGAGGCCTTGCCCGAAAAATGATTAGACTCGAAGAAAGCCCTAGAAAACGGGCCACCACCTACCTGGCTACACATATGTACACTGACGACATCTACTCAAGCTCCCACGAGCGCGAGCACATTGAATTGCTTCTGAATATCGCCCGGAAGTACTACCTCGAGGGCGACTCGCAGGCTGAGATCGCCACCGCGGTCAATTTCTCCCGCCCCAGCGTCTCCCGCCTGCTCACCGAAGCACGCCGGCGAGGCATCGTCCAGATCCAGATCAGCCATCCCCTGGAGCGGCTGACCAGACTGGAGAACCAGTTGGCGGACACGTTCGGTCTGGCGAAAGTACGGGTGGCGGACTCCACATATGACGCCGGAGAGGTGGTCCGATGTGCGGCGGCATTGCTTGTGGAGAGCTGTCAAGAGGACTCTCTCATCACCGTCTCCAACGGACACTCGGTCGCTGCGACCGTCAACGCCGTACCCCGGATGCATTGGACCAGGTCACAGGTGGTGCAGATGGTTGGCAGTCTCGGGCGTCACCACCGGATCTCCGACTCCTCCGAGGTGTGCCGCCGTCTCGCCCATCGGCTGGGCGGGTCCTTCCACGAGCTGCCCGTGCCCTTCTTCCTGAGCTCCGGTTCCATCGCCGCCCAGATGCGGGCCGAGGAGCCGATCGCTGCCACGCTCGCGTTGGGGGCGGGCGCCGACGTCGCCCTTGTCGAAGTGGGCGCCGTCCATATGAACATGAACCAGGCCGGCGAGGCGTACCCGAATCCCGAGCTCATCCTCGAGATGGCCCGAACCGGCGCAGTGGCCCATATCGTCGGCCACTACGTCTCCAAGGACGGCGATCATCTGGTCACCCCCCTGTGCGAACGTGCGATCACCGTCGGTCTTGAACAGGTGAAGGCAATCCCCACAGTGATCGCGGTGGCGTGGGGACTGGAGAAAATCCAGGCTCTCAAGGCGGTGATGAAGGGGAGATTCATCTCTGCCCTGGTCACCGACAGGTCCACCGCGGAAGAGTTGCTGACGCAGAACCATTGCTGAAATCATGCCATCGTACTGATTCCGCACAAGACGCGGGCGGGTAGAACCTGCAAGAATAGAACCCAACCGTCATGAGGCGGTATCAGTCTGAGAAGGAACCCGCAATGCCTGGATATAACCTCACACGAACCGAAGCCGAAGAAAGAGCGGCCCTCGTCACCGTTCATGCGTACGACGTCACACTGGATCTGACTTCTGAAAATGATACTTTCCCGTCGACGACCGTCATCCGTTTCTCCTGTCGCGAGCCCGGGGCGGAGACATTCCTCGATCTGCTGGCACCCAGCGTACGAAACATCGCGCTCAACGGCCAGGAACTGAACCCGGCCACGTACTTCGCTGACTCGCGTATCCGCTTGCCAGACCTCAAAGCGGAGAACACGGTAGTCGTTGAGGCTGACCAGGAGTACTCTCACACGGGCGAAGGCCTCCACTCCTTCACCGATCCGGTCGATTCCCGCCGTTACATCTACACCCAGTGCGAAGTCGCCGATGCCCGCCGGATTTTCCCCACCTTCGAACAGCCCGACCTGAAGTCGCGGTTCACCTTCCACATCATCGCCCCCGCCGACTGGACGGTCATCTCCAATCAGCCCACCCCCAAGCCGACCCCCTGCCTGGAGCAGGACGGCAAGAAGGTCTCCCAGTGGGATTTCAGCCAGACCCCGGTCATGTCCACCTACCTGATCGCGGTCATCGCGGGGCCGTATGAACGGTGGTTCGACTCCTACCTCTCCACCGATGGGCGGGTCATCTCCCTGGGCGCCTTCGTCCGCCGCTCGATGGCTCAATACTTCGACGAGGACGAGATCTTTGACATCACCAAGCGCGGTTTCGAGTTCTATGAAACCTCGTTCGGCATGTCGTACCCCTATCGGAAGTACGACCAGATCTTCGTCCCCCAGTACAACGCGGGCGCGATGGAGAATGTCGGAGCGGTGACCCTGACCGAGGAGCGCTACGTCTTCCGTTCCAGGCCCGTCCAGGCCCAGGTGGACACCCGGGCGAACACGATCCTGCACGAACTGGCGCACATGTGGTTCGGCGATCTGGTCACCATGAAGTGGTGGAACGACCTGTGGCTCAACGAGTCTTTCGCGG
>JGI24699J35502_11133677_pt1 | contig 13404 bp, 9 predicted proteins | sample TergutMp193P4_FD_35502 | JGI IMG/M metagenome (IMG submission 35502) | reverse complement strand
CCGCCATCGACAACAACCTTCCCGGCACGGCGATGTCGATCGGCGCGGACGCGGCCCTCAACGTGGTCGTGGACTGCATCGACAAGGTCAAAATGTCGGCGTCCGCGTCACAACGGTGCTTTGTGATCGAGACAATGGGGCGCGACTGCGGATATCTTGCTCTCATGGGCGGTTTCGCGGGCGGCGCCGAGCAGGTCTACCTCAATGAGACAGGCATCACTCTCGACGGGGTGAGAGCCGATATCGAGTGGTTGAAACAAAGTTTCGACCAACACGGGCGTTCCTTCTTCCTGGCCGTGCGCAACGAGAACGCGAATCCCAATTACACGACACGAGTCCTTGCCCATCTCTTCGATGAGGAGGGTCAGGGACGCTACGACACGCGTACCCTCACCATCGGGCACATCCAGCAGGGCCCGGCGCCCACCCCTGCGGACCGGCTGTTGGCGACCCGGCTCATCGACGCCGCGATGACCCGGATAGCCGAGCAGATTTCCTCAGGTGACAAGGATATATACTGTGTGGGAATCTTCCAGAATGAGGTACGGATGACTGATATCTCCGAAGCCATGAAAGCCACCGACCGGGTCCATCAACGCCCCCTGGACCAGTGGTGGCTGAACCTCAAATCCGTCTTCGACTGCGTCAACCGGGAAGCCGGCTGATGGCCCGCCACGCACTGACACAAGCATGTTTGACCCTTGTACAGGCTCTGGAGGGGGTCGTCCCGCCCGCTATGCGCGAATCCGGCCTTGATTCCATTCGTGTCGGCTTGTCGGGCGGTGCCGATTCGTTGGCCCTGACAGCTGCGGCGGCCTGGGCCCGCGAGCACCGGCGCGGACCGCTGGCGTCTGTTCCGGTGAGTGCCCGCGTCGTGGACCACGGTCTCCAACCGGGCTCCGCCGACATCGCCCGTACCGCGGCGAACCAGGCCGAGCAACTGGGAATCCCGGCTGACATCGTCCGAGTCGAGGTGGATCCGGCCCGGGTCGGCATCGAGGCGGCCGCCCGTGAGGCTCGCTATGCCGCACTGTCCCAGGGGCCCGGCGCGCTGGTCCTCCTGGCCCATACCCTCGACGATCAAGCGGAAACAGTCCTCCTCGGTTTGGCCCGCGGTTCTGGAGTACGCTCCCTGTCCGGCATGGCAGTCGTCCGGGGCCGCTTCGTACGTCCCTTTCTCGCCGTACGTCGTACGGACACCGAGCAGGCCTGCCGCGATTGGGGGCTCACCTATTGGAACGACCCTGCCAATTCCGACCCGGCCTACACCCGATCGCGTCTACGTACGGCCATGTCGACACTGGATTCCACCCTCGGTCCCGGCTTCCCCGAAGCCCTGGCCCGTACCGCCGACCTCGCCCGTACCGACGCCGACTGCCTCGACGAAATGACCCTGTCCGCGGGTGTCGACACTCGTCAGGCCAGTCTTCCGATCCAGGCTTTGGCCGATGTGCACCCCGCCATCCGTCGCCGCCTCCTCCTCACCTGGCTGAGGACCGCCGGCGGCGATCAGGTCACCCGCGACCACGTCCTCGCCGTCGATTCCCTGATCACTGATTGGCACGGCCAAAAGTCCATCCCCGTCCCCGGCGGCCGCGTCGTCCGCGAATCCTCCCACCTCCGCCTCCTCCCCTGAGCCATGGGGACGGTTCCAGTGAGCCATGGGTGAGCCATGGGGACGGTTCCAGTGTCACACCTTGTCAGAGGGCATATTTCGGACTTTTCAACAATAGTCGTTAATTTGCCGCACAGGCGGAAGTGTCTCCAGTCCAATCCTGAAAACGACAACATAGACCTATTGTTGAAAATGAAGATTTTTACCGTTTGCCAAGCTGTGACACGAGAACCGTCCCCATGGCTCACCTGTGGATCAGGCCCAGGTTTCGTCGGGCCAGGCCTCGTACCCCTCGGGGAGGAGTGCCGGATCTGCCTCGGACAAGAGGGCGCGCAGTTTGCCGCGAGCGGCGGTGATGGCCTCGACATCTGTACCCCTGCATGCGTTGTAGAGGTCCACCCGGGCCAGAACGATGGACAGACTGCCGGAAACGCCGTCGGTACTCGCATTACTACTTTTTCCGCCGATCTCCTCGGCGGCCCTCATCCAACCGTAGTCGCGGTTGATCTGGAGCAGTCCACGTTCCACGGTCATCGACCCGTGGACCTCATACTCTGGAGCGATCACGGTCGCACCGCAGTGGCGGGCCCATGCGACCTCGTCCCTCGTGGTCTCATCCACCAGCAGGCCGATGGTCCGTACCAGAATCGACAGCATGTCTTTCTCGGTGAAGTCGACGCGGGGGACTCCGGGCGGGATGGCGACGATGACGTACGGTTTGGTTACCGACAGTCCGTTGACGGCCATCTCCACAGGCAGGTTCTCTCTGATCCCGCCGTCGATGTACATGTCGTCGCCCAGTTTCACCGGGCGGAAAACTCCGGGGATCGCGCAGGAGGCCCACACGCCCAGGGAGAGGTCGAAAGGAGTCGTCTCGACGGGTTCGTCCTCAGAATCGACAATGATTCCATCTTCACGCATGAAACGCAGTTCCCCGGATTGGAGGCCGACGAAGGCCATGCGCAGTTTCATTCCAGATGTACGGACATTGTCCGCATTAAATCCCGATTCGAACAGGAGCCGGTGGACGATGGGGCCGGGACGGAAGGCCGACGAGGCATGTTCCGCACCCCGCAGGATGCCCGCCATCCCGGCGCCGACCCTGCCCAGGCGCGGCAACGATCCCAGGATCTGCCACATGGAGGACAGGGAGAATTCACTGTCGTGAAGGGAGGGATCTGAGATGATAGCTTCTTTTACAAGATGTTCAGCATCTGAGCCAGATGTGTCCACAAATGCGGGATCGGAGGCGTCCGGCGTGGGAATGACCCCTGAAATCCCACTCCACTGCTGCCTCAGTTTGGTGAACCACGATTGTTCAGTGTACATTTCGGAGGGGTCGGACATGGCCAACCAGTACCTCTCCAAGACGCGGAGATTGGCCGATTGGACGTCGGGATCGAGGGATTGGGCCAGCATGGCGGCACAGATGGATCCGCACGATGTGGCTGTGACAGACGTGGGAGATATATGACATTTATCATAGAGGTAACGAAGGGCCCCGATGTGGAAACTGGCCCGGGAACCCCCTCCTGACAGGACCAAACCCTCAACTTCTTCGTCGGGTTTGGTCAGTGGTTGGTGCCTGAGGGACAACAAGCGATCGAACCATGTAGTTTTTGCCATGATCGCCATTTTAGCGTCCATGGATGTCCTCATGTGGAACGGAAAACCTCGCCGTACACCCCTGTGAACATAATCTGACCGGCTCACCTTCCCCGATGAGGTGAGCCGGTCAGACCATTTGCTTATTCAGTGTTTTTACTTGTAAGTGGCAAGAGGGGGCCGTCCCGGGCGACGGAGGGGCTGCACATTCTCAGGCAAACGATTGGCGCCAGCAAGATCATCACGCAAGAGTAATTCGATGTGAGAGTTCAAGCTGCGGGAGTCCTCTTCTGCCCACTGAGCCAAGGCTTGGTGGACAGCCGGGTCCAGCCTCAGGAGCATAGCCTTGCGTCCGGGGGCCAGGTTTTTCACTTCCGTTTCATTATTTGTCATAGTTTCGTCCGTTTCTGTATATGCCCCCCTATACTGGTTGTTGTCGCCCCCCACATACTATTTTACACGGAATCAGACAGAATACAGATTCTTTCCCAAGAAAAATTCGCTAATTTCATGAAACCAATAGATGTTCTCACGACTTCTATTTTACCCGTGCTTTCCAATACCACATCCCCAATGGAATTCGAGTACACTGGAGCCCCGGCAGCCAACTTCGGCATGAGGGGCCTTAGTGAGTGTAGCGCAGCCTTTGTCTGATTGCACACTGGTAGTGCCGTGAGGGGCGAGAAAGCAAGGAAGGACGAAACCAGTGGAAGAACAATCGGATCCGCGCAAAGCTGCGTCCCCGCGGCCGCCGTGGAGGATATGGGTCATCGTCGCCGTCGTTGTCGTCGTCGTACTGGGCGGAGGCGTGGCGGCGGCGTACGGGACCGGACTGCTCAAGCACAAGACCGACGACCTGGGCCCCATCCTGACCGACGTCCCCACTCCCGTTCCCACCGAGATCCTGACCCCGATGCCCAAGCCGAAGTGGCCGCTGACCGGGGTGATCGCCAACCCCGTGGAACGTCCGGCACTGGTCGTCAAGGTCGAGAACGCCGAGGAATCCCGCCCCCAACAGGGGCTTGAGAACGCTGATATCGTTTTCGAGGAGATGGTCGAGGGAGGTATCAGCCGGTTCGCTGCCGTCTTCCATTCCACCTTGCCGGAGCAGATAGCGCCCATTCGGTCCGTACGCCCCATGGACGGCCCCATCACCGCATGGACGGGCGGACTCCTCGCTTTCTCCGGAGGACAAGAACAGTTCACATCCCGGGCCCAGAGCGACGGCCTCCAACTCATCTCGATGGACTGGGGCGCCGACGGATTCTCCCGCCTGAGGAGCCGTTACTCCCCCCACGACGTCGCCGGGGACCCCGCCGCCTTCCTCGCCCAGGCGGACGGCGGCCACCAGGCTTCCCCGCCGCCGTTCTGTGCTTTCGACGCCGACGGCACGAGCAGTACGGCCCAGGTTTCCGGTACCGCGGCCACGACCGTGTCGGTTCAGATCTCCACGGTCGCCCGTCCCACGTGGACCTGGGACGACTCATCTCGTCTGTGGTTGCGCGCCGAGGGCTCGACACCGGCCATGACCACCTCCGGCGTCCGACTGGGTGCCGCCAACGTCCTGGTCCTGGATGTGGAGGTCGTCCTGTTGGCGGGCACCGATGCCGCGGGCACGCACATTCCAGAAACCATCGTTGTCGGACATGGTACTGGGATGGCCGCCTCGGGGTCGATGTCGGCTCCCATCACCTGGCAGAAGGACTCCGAAACCTCCCCCTGGCAGTTCTTCGACGCCTCCGGGGCCCCGCTGATCCTCAACCCGGGTTCGACCTGGGTCGAACTGGTCCCCACCTCCGGCAGCTGGTCCGTCTCCTGAGCCGAGGCCCTCAGTGCCGACCCTCCTCCGGCGCTCCGGATGCCCATGTGGGTACGTCTGTTGTCGCGTGCCGTCGAATGGCGGGGTATGTGCAGATGAAACTAGTTGCACTGCTTATCATCCACCGCTCGGTCACCGGTACCATCAGTCGTTGTCAGAGGATCAGGACGATTTTGCCCACATTGTCGCCGGACTCGAGGAGAGTGTGGGCGGCTGCGGCTTCGGCCAGGGGGAAAACGGTGATGGGAGGAAGCGGGATCTGCTGGGTTTCGAACAGGGGCCACACCCTCTCAGCGACCTCTTCCACGATCTGAGTCTTCTCTGACAAGGGACGGAACCGCAGACTGGTGGCGGTGATGGTCGCAGCCTTGGTCAACAGGGCATTGAGGTCGAGAGTCGCTTTCGTACCTCCCTGCAGCCCGATCACCGTCATGCGCCCCCCGCGCGCCAACACGGAGACGTTGGCTTCCAGGTACTTCGCACCGATGATGTCGAGGATGGCGTCCACACCGGCGCCCAAGGTCGCCTCACGTACCTCTTCGGCCCAGTCGCCGTGGTAGTCGATGGCGAAATCCGCGCCGAGAGCACGCGCGTGAGCGGCCTTCTCAGGCGAGCCGACCGTGGTCAGCACCCGAAGCCCGAGGCATTTGGCGTACGGAATGGCGAAGGACCCGATTCCGCCCGAACCCCCGTGGATGAGGATGGTCTCACCCGCCGCCACATGAATATGGTCGAAGTTGGACACCACCGTCGCCGAGGTCTCCATGATCCCGCCTGCCTCGACGAGTCCCATGGATTCCGGCGCTGGAGCGCACTGTCCGGCGGGTACGACGACATAGTCCGCGTACCCACCTCCGGCGAGCAGGGCGACCACGGGATCTCCGGGAGCACACGAGTCCACGCCCGGTCCGACGGCGTCGACCACCCCCGAGGCCTCGAGCCCCAGAATCTCAGAAGCCCCCTTCGGCGGTGGATAGAACCCCCTCCTCTGCAGCAGATCGGCCCTGTTCACCCCGGCCGCCGCCACCTTGATCCGTACCTGCCCCACTCCCGGTTCCGGAGTCGGCACCTCGCCTAGACAGAGTTCTTCCGGCCCGCCTGGGGCCCGTACGAGTATCGCGCGCATGGATCCAGCATGCCACAGTTTGTATTATCCGGGTAGGCTTCCTGGACGGTGTGACGGCAGAGTTCGGCATCTTTCATCGTTTTTATGAGTTGACAAGGTGTGACAGAAGAACCGTGCTCGGCGCTTCGCGCCTCAACCTCTTCCTTGGCTTCGACAGAACGAGCAAGCTCGTTTTGTTCGCAGCCTTCGTCGAGGTCCCCATGGCTCGGAGTGTGCCTGAGAAGATTCTGAGAGCAACTTATCTTCATATGGTACGCTAAAATGGTGCGTAAAGTATCGTGGAATAAGAGGATGTCCTCTCTGGGCACATTTCTACTTGTCAGTGTGCTAGCCGGCCTCCTCGTCGCCGGCCTGGCGATCCCGGGGGCCGCCCTCGCGGGAGTGGCGAGTACGACAATGTATTCCTCGCTCACCCAGCTGCCCATGGAACTGGACACCCCGCCCCAGGCGGAGCGGACCAACATCTATCTGGGCGACGGGTCCCTTCTCACACAGCTGTACGACGAGAACAGGGTCATCGTCACCCTTGACCAGATCGCCCCGATCATGCAAAAAGCACAGGTCGCCATCGAGGACGACCGTTTCTTCAGCCACGGAGCCCTCGACTTCAAATCCCTGGCCAAAGCCGTGCTGACCAACCTCGGCGGCAGCGGCGGCGGCGGGTCGACCCTGACCCAGCAGTACGTCAAGCAGGTTCTCGTCGAGGAGGCCGCGCAGAAGCCGACGGAAGAGGAACAGGCGGCGGCTCTGGAGGAAGCACAGGGGCGTACCCTCGCCCGTAAAATCCGTGAGATGAGGTACGCCATCGCCCTGGAGAAGAAATATTCCAAGGAGCAGATCCTCGAGAACTATCTGAACATCGCGTACTACGGCGACCAGACCTACGGCGTGGAGGCGGCCGCCCGCCACTACTACAACACCACGGCGGCCAACCTCACCCTCAGCCAGGCCGCGATGCTCGCAGGAATCGTCCAGACCCCCAGCCGGAATCCGATCGACGATCTGCCGGGCGCCACCGAACGCCGCAACGTCGTGCTCGGGCGCATGGTCGAACTCGAGCTGATCACCCAGGAGGAGGCGAACGAGGCGAAGGCCGAAGAATTCGACATCAACCAGGTCCAGAACCCGCAGAACGGGTGCGTGTCCGTGGATTGGCAGTACGTCCAGATCTGCACGTACGTCGTCACCACCTTGAAACACAACGTCAACCTCGGGGCCACTCAAAAAGAGAGGGAGAACAACCTGCGCCGGGGCGGGTACGACGTCTACACCACCATCGATCCCGGTACGCAACTGGCCGTCCAGGAATCCATCACGAACCGGATCGGACCCGCCGATCCTGTGAAATCGGCAATGGTCATCATGGAACCCGGTACCGGGATCGTGAAGGCCGCCGCGCAGAACCGTTATCAGATGGCTCTGGGCGGAAACGACACCGAAAACTTGTGGGAAGGGAAGACCGGCTGGCAGTACTTCGCCCAGTACGAATATGGGATCGATCAGGGCGCCCAGGCCGGATCCACCTTCAAGTCCTTCGTGGTTGCGGCGGCCCTCGACGCGGGCATCTCCCCCAGGACGAGGTTGGACGCCCTGGGCAGCATGGACTTCACGGGACAAGATTTCAAACAGTGCGACGGTGGCAAGTCCAATTCTTTCCCCGTGAGGAATTCCTCGGGCTCCGGAGTGATGGACATGTACACCGCCGCCGCCAATTCGGTGAACACTTATTTCGTCCAGTTGGAGAAAATGGTCGGCCTGTGCAATGTCGTGACGATGGCCACCAAAGTCGGAGCCGTGTCCAACCCGGATGACAAAATTCACCCCGACATCATGTCCTTCGGCATGGACACCCCCGCCTTCACCCTGGGTGTGGCCGACACCTCCCCCATGTCCATGGCTGTGTCGTTCTCCACCTATGCGTCGTCCGGGGTGAGGTGCGACCCGGTCATCGTGAAGGAGATCAAAGACAGGGATGGCAATAACGTCCCCACTCCCGATGGGAATTGCACCCAGGCGATCCGCCCCGAGGTGGCCGACGGTGTCAACTCCGTGCTCAGCCGGGCTTTCACAAATGGCACGGCCTCCGGGTGGGGAGTGCCGGGGCACGCACTGTCCGGAAAGACCGGCACGACCGAGGACAGCTCGGCGGTGTGGGTCATCGGGTACACCCCGCAATTGGTCGGGGTCACCATGGTCGCCGTCGACAATAATCCCGCGTGGAACGACATCTGGGATCCGCGCCGCAGCCCGTCGTCGCATGTGGCCAGCATGAGCGGCGTCCTGTTGTCCACCGGGGTTCGCATGGTGGGCTTCGGCGCCCAGGACGCGGGCCCGATCTTCAGGCCCGCCATGACCGCGGCACTGGCGGACTTGCCCAGTGTGCCGTTCACGCCCCCGCCGGCAGACATCGTCAACGGCAAACCGGTCAATCCTCCGAGGACCGACGGGATGGACTTGGCCAGGGCTCAACAGACTCTCCAGGACGCGGGATTCTCCGTCACGGTGACCCAGGTCTTCGACGACAGCCCCCCAGGCACCTATCTCAATGCGAGCTGCCAGCACATCTACGGTGGAAACTGCACGCTGAACGTCTCAGCGGGCCCACGCCCGCCGGAGCCTGTCGCCCCGCCCGCACCCACTCAAAACCCAGGGGGAAGCGCAACGGGCGGAACGGGCGGCTGATGGGGCGTCCTCACGAGCACGCTGACCCCCGGTTCCTTCTGGCTCTGTGGGCGGGCAAGGCCGTCGCATGGGTCATCGGCGTGTTCTTCCCCCGGCGGGGCACGAACAAGTCGGGGGTGGTCGCCTGCCGCATCGCACCCGGATTCCTCCGGGGATTCACCGGAATCGATCCGAAAAAGACCATTTTCATCACCGGCACGAATGGGAAGTCCACGTCGAACAACCTGATCGTCCATGCCTTCCGTACGGCCGGACGCTCCGTCGCCACCAATCTCGAGGGCGCCAACCTCGTCACCGGGATCGCGACGGCCCTTCTCAAGAACTCCACCGCGTCGGGACGGCTGCGCACGGAGTACCTGATCTGCGAGGTCGACGAACGCAGTCTGGCACGTGTGCGCGCGGCGATCCCGGCGGCGTACCTGTGTGTGACCAACATCCAGAAGGATCAGGTCCAACGAAACGGGGACCCCGACTACATCCTGCGCAAGATCCTCGCCGCGATGGACGATCAGACGACTGTCTTCGTCAACAATGAGGAACCCCGCAGCTCCTCGCTGTCGTCGGCGGCCGGGCGCACGGTGAGGTTCTCTGTGGCCCCCCGTCGGCCGGCCTCCCCCGCAGATGAGTACGCGGTGACCATGCCGTGCCCGCTCTGTCACGACACGCTGGCGTTCTCCAGCTACAACCTGGCCAATATCGGCGATTTCTCCTGCCCGAAGTGCGGATTCTCATCCCGGGTGCATCCGGACTATCATCTGGATCGCGTCGACTACGAGGCCCAGCTGCTCAGCATCAACGGACACGAGTTCCATCTAGAGTACGACGCGGCCCACTTCCTGTACAACTATGCTTTATGCTATGCGGTGGCGGCTGAATTCGGCCTGACCCCGGGCCAGGTGGGGCGCGCGTTCGAGACCTTCCGCAACGTCGGCGGACGCCTGGAGGAGTTCAGGTACAGGTCCACGTCGATCCGGTACCTGCGGATCAAGCAGGAAAACCCCGAAACCCTGCAAAGCGCCATCGACGACATCTCCCCCCGCACCGTCGGCCCCCGCCACCTGACCGAGGGGGAGACCGTTTTCGTCCTGGGCCTCCAACTGGTCCACGACATTGTTCCGCACTACTCCAACACCGCGTACTTCTTCGACTGCGACCTGACCCCCCTGGTCGAACGAGGGGTCGAGACCTGCATCTGCTTCGGGTCGGTCAACTGCTACGACGCGGCCACGCGCCTGGTGTACGCGGGGTTCCCGGAAGACAAGATCGTCGTCGTGGACTCGGACGACCCGAAGGATGTCCTCGAGGCGGTGGCCAGATGCCGCGCTCCACGGGCGTACCTCATGACCATGCTCGGGGAGTACGAAGCCCTGCGCGCCTACGCCGACGCGGGTCGAGCACGTCCCCGGCCGAAGGTTGTCGGGGCCGAGACCACAGAAGGCGTCGAGTCGCGAAACACCGACCGTCGTACGGCGGGAGGCCGCTCATGAAGCAAGAACTGAGGATTCTTTGGCTCTATCCGGGCATCCTGAACCTCCACGGCGACCGCGGCAACGCGATGGCTCTCGTGAGGGTGTGCGGCCAGATCGGGGTGGAACCCATCCTGACAAGGGTGGATCGTCTGGAGGACCCGATCGGTTGGGAGGCGGCCGATCTGATTCTGATCGGTCCCGGGGAGTTGGCGGTCATGGACGCCGTGGTGGGGGCGCTCACCCCGTACGCCTCACAATTTGCCGAACTGGTGGACACGGGCACACCTGTGTTTGTGACCGGCGCCTCGGCGGCGATCGTCGCCCGGGAAACCCTGCGTACTGATTCTTCCCGGATTCCGGGGTTGGGGCTGACAGACATGGCCGTGATCGAGCGTGAGGAGATCTTCGGCGACGACCTCATCCTCGATGCGGACGGCCAGGAATTGGGCGGGATGCAGATCCGGACGACCGATCTGCGCCTCGATCCCGGGCAGTCGCCGTTCGCGACTGTGATGTACGGTGTGGGCAACGCGGACCATGCGGACCTCGAAGGGGCCCGGCGGTCGAATCTCGTGGTGACCGATCTGCTCGGACCGGCGCTGACCAAGAATCCGTGGTTCACCCGGCGCCTGATCGATCAGGCGTTGGTCCGCCGGTACGGGGAAGCCTCGTCCGCGTCCGATCAGGACCTGTGGGCGCTCGAACGAACCAGCGCCGGCGTCGTCCGCGATTTCAATGCCGCGAAAACCATCGTCCCTGGCACCCTCCGGCGTCTCTGAGTCAGGTCTCCTCGGGGAGGTTGAGGAACTCTCTCCAGCGGGGTACCTCGCGAATCGCCTGATCGAGGCCGATGTCGTACGCCCGTTGGAGCTGGGCGGCATCGGTCGTGCGATTGGTCACGGGCATGACGTCGGGGAAGAAGAGGTACGCCCTGCCCTGGCGCTCGAGTTCGAATAATCGTTCACGAGTGGCGTTGTACTCGCCCGGCCGGCGCAGGATTCCCTCCGCGATGGTGGGGTGTTCGCGGAAATAGAGTTTCAGGAGCGGGCTGTATTTCGCGAAGGACGGTTTGACGTAGGACCGCTCGCGGGTGAGGACGACGAAGAACTTGGTGAACCCGTCGTGCTGTGCGATCTGAAGGGGGATTCCGCCGCCTGACCCGAGGGCGCCGTCCACGTACAACCGATTGTCGATCCGTACTGGCGGCATGGAGAAGGGGAGTGAGGAGGAGGCCCGTACCCTCCTCATCAGATCCGCCGGCCCTGTGATGTTCGCCTTGGACCAATAGACTGTTCGACCAGCGGAAACATCATAGGAACCGATGCGTACCCGGGCCGGGTTGTCGGTGAACATCTCGAAGTCGAATGGCAGGGGGCCGTCCGGAAGGTACGATTGTTCGTAGATGAATTCCGCATTGAACAGGCCCTTTCCCTTGAGCCAGGTCTTCCAGGATCCGAAGTTCGGGTCGGCCGCGAAGTCGACGAAACTCTTGTGCGCCCGCACCGGGTCGCGGGAGACATAATTGGCCACGTGGGAACTCCCCGCCGAGATCCCCGCCGCATAGTCGAAAAAGATCCCTTCGCTGAGAAGGGTCGTCACCACCGCGGCGGAGTACGCTCCCCGCATCCCCCCGCCCTCAAAAATCAGTGCGGTATCCATGACATTGCTTCGCAGTTCCATGTTCCTCCCTCCTCACTGATGCGAGTTTACAACCTGTTGGGATACTTCCGCTGGATCCCGGTCCAACCCCCACGCCGAGCCACGGAGACCTCGACGCGGGCCGAGCGTACGGCAGCCGGAGGCTGGCAGTACCGAGCCACGGGGACGGTTCCAGACCGAGCCACGGGCGAGCCACGGGGACGGTTCCAGTGTCACAGGAAGTCAGAGGGTAGTTTTCGCGAATTTTGACAAGGGACAAGAGGAGTATTTGACGCGGTCGGTGTTGGCTTCTGTCGTTTCGGTGAATGGACACTCAGACCTCGTCGGCGGCGAAGACTGCGAAGGCGGCACTCAGCCGGCGGCAGGATTCCTCGAAGACGGAGGGCTCGGGCAGGAGGCTCAGGGCCAGAGTGGAATCGGGAAGGTCGTAGAAGTAGCCGGGATGGACGTACAACCCCGCGTGATCCATGAGGGCGATGCACATGTCGTCGGCGTCCATGAGGGGAGGCACATCGAGGAGCATCATCCAACCGCCGTACGTTGTACGGATTCTCGTGTTCCCGAAGAGGCTCTTCGCGGTGGAGAGATTCGATGTCAGGCGGGTTGTGATGCGGGCGATGCTGGAGTCGGCCAGGTCCAACAAATCGGGCAGAGCCACAGCGACCGGGGTGTTGACGCTCAGATAGGCATCCGCGATCTCATCGAGGGCATCGGCTATTTGTTGCTTTTCTGAATAGGGGCCTGACAAGCGAATCCATCCTAATTTCAGCTGGGGTGCGGCGAGAAGTTTGCTCAATCCGTCGAGGCCGAAGGTGAGGCTATTCTCATTTCCGGCCAGACGGACGGGATCGGGGCCGTCACCGGTCCGGAAGGGGAAGAAGACCTCGTCGGCGATCAGGGGCAACCCGTACTCGGCTGCCAAGTCGGCGATGCCGGGTTCCATGTACGAGCCTGTGGGATTGTTGGGATTCACAGCGACGACCGCCCGTACTGACTTGTCAACCAGTATTTCCGCCAGTGAATCGCGATCCAGTTCCCACCCCGAAGGATGTACGTAAAATGTACGGTAACTGGATGCTGTGAGGGAATGGAAATGGGCCAGGGGCTCGATCAGGGGATATCCCGGGCTGGGAATGGCGATGGAATCCCCCGGCTCGGCCAACAGGGTGAAGAGCCATGAGTACGCCTCTGAAGTCGAAGAGACGAGCCAATAATCCTCCGGATCCCCGCCGTACCTCTCGGCAAGGGCGGCGCGCGCCGGCCAGGGACCCCGGGGATGCGGTTCGTACCTCGAAGCCCGCGGCAGATTGGCACTGACGATCTCGAGGATCCGGGGGTCGAAAAGCCCGTGGCGGGTGGGATTGGTGTCGGTCAGGTCGGTCAGTTCGAGACCGGCGGCGATGAATTCGGCGCGGCGCAGTGCGATGGG
>JGI24699J35502_11133676_pt1 | contig 13404 bp, 11 predicted proteins | sample TergutMp193P4_FD_35502 | JGI IMG/M metagenome (IMG submission 35502) | reverse complement strand
CCTCGAGGCAGCATGCCTTCTTGACGAAGTACGTCACCCTTGACCGTGGCGGCAGCACAAAAGCCTTGGCAGACGATATAGCCCGTATTGTCGGGGATGACGGCGGGCAGGAGGCGTAGCGCTAGATCCGGTCGGTCTCCAAGGTATTGAAGATGTCGTATGCCAGCAGCTCAAGGCTTTCTTTCTTGAGGTACTCAAAGGTCGTCTTGGGCACAAGCCTGGCGATCTCCTTGTAGTCTTGGCTTGTCAGCAGCTCCCGTACCTTACCTGCGCTGATAGGGGCGCCATCCACTTCCTTGCGGGGGACTACCTCGAAGGCGATGTCATATTGCGCCAATATCTGCCTCATCGCGTTGTTGTACTGGTCTGCGATCACGTCAGAGGGTTCACCGCCTGCAAAGCGGGCCGAGATATTCAGCACCGGTGCAATCTCCCTCCCAAACAGTTCCAGGTCCTGTAAGGAGTCCCCTATGCGGGCCTGTATCTCCTCCTCGTCGAGGCAGTCGGAGAACGTCGGGCTACTCACGACAAAGGGGCCGCTGGGCAGCACCGTGACATTAGGCAAGTCAGCGATCCCTGCCACGACCAGGTCAAAGCGATCCTTGAAGGGGAAGAAGGACCCGGTCCCCTCCACAAGGAAGATATAAAGGTATTTTACCCGGCTGGCAGCATACTCGACCAGGAAACGGTGGCCAAGGGTGAAGGGGTCGCAGTTCATGACTATTGAGCCTATGGGGCCGATAGTGAGCTCTCGGGTCTTTTCGAGAAGGATCCTGTAGCCCTTGAGCGCCTTCAGGTCGACAGGGCCTAAGGGGGAGGGCGCCAGGGCCTTCGGGGCCTCTGGGGTTACCGGCGGCGTTTCCAAGGCCTCTGGCTGGGTATAACAGGCTACTTCGGGAATGGCGAAGGACCTCTTTGCGGTAATCGGCATGTCAGGGTAATCCGCGCTACGGGCCCCGTTAAAAAAGCCTTTGCCCTCAAGTTCTTCGAAGAGCTTTCCGGCGATCTGCCCATGCCCCCTTTGGTTGTAGGTAATCTTGTCGATAAAGACCTCGCCGTAGCCATGGGGGCGTTGGAATAGGCCTGAGAGGTTAATATGGGGGAAGAGCCTCGTGGCGGGGGCAGGGGCGAGGACGATATCCCCAGGGCTTACAGGAAGGGACTGGAGGATCTTATGCATATCCTCGAGGTGCGACACGAGGAACGAGCCATAATTCCACACCGCAATGCCGTCCTGCTCCTGTTCGATATCGAGCAAGAGCTGCAGCTGGGAGGCGATGGTGTATTCATCGGGCGCGCCTACCCCGAACACGGCCTCATTCCCCACGAGGAATATGTTCCTTTTCGCATCCTCGGGCTGGCCCAAGGTGACCCTATGGCCGCCTGCTATAGTGACCCTTCCTCTTTTGTCCGCGTAGCGTCTTACGCCGCCAACATCATAAAACGAGTCAGGGACAGACAATATATCCAGGGCGTCTTGTTCTGAGTAACCGAACTCGCTGAGCCCGACGGCCGCCCCTTCGTCTGCTCCCTCGTTTTGCTGCAACGATTTTATGATTTTGGCCACACTTCTTTTTTCATCAAGTATTCCCTGCTCATAGGGGGAGTAGTCTGTTTTTGGGAAAGACGGCAGTTGAAGCGTACCTATAAGGACGTCGAGATGTACGTGCCTGAAATAAAGGAGCGGCCTGATATACAATGCCCATTTGAGCATTTTCGGTATCTCTTTGGCCGCCTGGAGCACGCGTACCCCGAGGCCCTTGAAATAGGCCTCCAGCTCTGGGTCGACAGAGGGCTTGATGATGAAGACGGTGTCGCCTTTCTTGAAATCACATGCATCTAAAGGAATAAACTCGATGCTGCTGAAGTACGTTTTTGTGCAAAAAGGGAAGACGAACTTCTTGTCGGAGACGAACCTCCGCTCGCCATTGCCTCCGTTGACCTTTAAGTCAAGCAGTAAAAGCCTTGTCAGATCGTCGAATTGCTTTTCCGCATAGACAGCCGTGACATTACTGTAGCCTCGGTCGTCGAAGTGCTGTTGGAGGCTATACCCGCACGCAAAAACCTCTTCGCAGACCCTCTGCAGTCTTTCCTCTTCATCAAGGCGCCTCATGGCGGGGTCCTCTCTTGGATATTCCTATAAGATGTCTTGTCCTTTGCACTGTCTGGATCACCCTAGACTTCCTTGAGGCTCAGTTCCGCGGGTTCTGCGCTTGTCGGCGCTGAGCCTCTCTGTGCCTCATCTTCCCCCTATTGATCAAGCGTATCCTATACTACCAAACAATCGCAGGATTTGGGCAATTCCACCGGCATCAGATGGAAATTCTATTGTATGGCGGTTAATTCGGAGCAACTTTGGTCCTTTAGAAGAATGCTTGTGCTATCGAAAACCCCAATATGGCAGGTCATGATATGGTCTTATCCAGAGCCGGATTCATTTGGGCGGCAAAGCCGACATTCGGCCGGTCGCAGTCCTGCTTCTGGAAGCAGGAAGGCTCATCCGCCCAAATCTTGACTGATTATACAGTTTTTGGAACCGCGTGATAAACTGTCTCTGATAAAATATCAGGAGTTAGACAATTATGTGACAAGGAGAGTCCTACATGCCAAAAAGCGTCCTTTGGCTCGCGTGAGGCGAATGTCGTTGAGGGCATCTATAAGGTTTACTATATGAACGAAATCATTCAAGCATCAATTATATTTATCGTAGCCTTTACCGTCACATTCGTCATGGTACCCGTTGCAAAAAGGATCGCAGTCAAGATCGGTGCTATCGACTATCCGAGTAATCGCCGGTTAAATACTAAACCTGTGCCGCGCTGTGGCGGGATTGCCCTCTACGCAGGATTTCTTGCGGGGTTTTCCGTAGTTTTTCTCGGAGAGCATTTTTTTAATTGGAATGTTATCAACCTGTATTTGATCTCAGACATAAACTACCTCCTCCTGTTTATCGGAGTAACCTTTATGTTCACCGTAGGCCTCATTGATGATATCGTGCAGCTTTCCGCCCTCTCCAAGCTTTTCGGGCAGATAATTGCAGCTACCCTCGTGGTGGCCTCCGGTGTCTCTATCGGTATGGTACAAACTGTTTCTGAAAGCGGTTATATTGATCTAGAGTGGTTCAACTTCCCGTTGACGGTGCTTTATCTTGTAGTGTTCGTCAACGTCATAAATTTGGTTGATGGCCTTGATGGCCTTGCGGCAGGCATCATCGTTATTGTTTCCATAAGCTTTTTGTTCCTCGTTATGCAGAGGGAAAGCTCTTCGCTGGCTGCAGTCTGCATTATTTTAATTGCAATATGCCTTGCTTTCCTCCGTTTTAATTTCTTCCCCGCTTCGATTTTTATGGGGGATTCCGGCTCTTTGTTGTTGGGCCTTTTGGTGGGAATTGTCTCTATCGTAGGGATCGTACGTACTCAAAGCCTTGTTGCCCTCCTTGTCCCCTTAGTGATTGCAGGAATTCCGGTAATTGACATGCTTTTTGCGATCATAAGGCGAAGACTGGTAAAGCAGCCAGTTCAAGAAAGCGATTTGGAACATATACACCATAGGCTGCTCAGGACTGGCATAGGCCAACGGCGAACGGTCTTGGTGCTTTACCTTTGCTCTATCATTCTTGCTGCCAGCGGAGTGGTGATCGGGTATTTTTCCGGAATCGTCCGATGGATTATTTTCTTTGTTTTGGCGGCGATCGTGTTCTTTATACTATGGAAATTCGGTTTATTCAGGCACGTCCTTAAGCATTACTATGATAATAAAGGCAGGAAGGGCCCCCGTGCCCCAAGGACGTAAGTTGTTTTATGGTTAAAAGTCACTTATCACAAAGCTCTCTATCAACCAGGCAGTCATACATGATGGCTGTTAAGGTGAGCATAGTCATTGCCGTCATCGCCCTTGTGCTTATTGGGGCAGCTACCTTGATTGACTATGTCGCAAGCGGTACGCACCATAACGGAAATGTCGAGGGCGACTTGTCTTCTGACGAGCCGTTTTATGTTTTATTGATCGGAAGCGACTCCCGTAAGAATACCGCCCTCTATACAGGCAAGGCAAACGAGCATGCGCAAGTCGATGAGCATGCCGATATCATTACCTTGGTGCGTATTGACCCTTCCTCTTATACCCTGACCCTGGTTACGGTCCCCCGCGACACAGTACTCGACGGGTCTTCATCGAAAATAAACGACAACCTCCTTCAGGGGGATCCTGAAAAGGTGGTTGCCGCAGTTGAAGACCTGACCGGAATAGGCATCAAGTATTACCTCATGATAGACTTCGTTTCCTATGAACGGTTGGTAAACGGTATCGGGGGCACCCTGGTCGACGTTCCGGTGACTGTTACCGTGCCCGATCCGTTAACGGCCCGGGACATTACCGTCAACTCTGGCAAAAACAAGCTTCTCAATGGCGCCGAGTCGTTGGCGCTGGCAAGGGCTCGAAAGGAATACGTCGATAACCAGGATGCCTTAAGGCAGGTCAATGTGCGCAACCTTGAAGTGTCCATTATCAATGAAGTCAGTTTTGACCAAGAAAGCCTTAATGCCGGCTGGACCCTCCTTGAGGAGAATGTGACGACAAACATGGATGCTTCTTCCATGGCCGCTTTAGCATTACAGTTCATGATTCATAAAGATTCTCTGGTCGTCTATTCATGCACTGGCCCTTATGAGGGCGGAGTGAATGCGGATGGTTTGTGGGTTGTTACGGAGGACGAGGCAACATGGCATAAACTTATGGAGGTTGTGGACGCAGGAGAAGATCCCACCGGCATAGTGCCTATCCCTCGGTTCCCCGACTCGTAAACGTAGCAGAAAACCCCAATATTTTAGATATGGTATATTACGGACATTACGTAATCATGTGTCTACTTGAGGCGGGGGGAAAGAAAGATTAGGTAACATGCTCCAGACGTTTGTAACAATAGTGAAAGATAATTGGGAATGGCGCAAGCAGATCAGCCACCTTGCCCTGTATGAGCTGGTAAAGAGATCGCGTGGCGCTGCACTCAGCTGGGTCTGGCTGTTTGCCAGGCCTTTGATATACATTTTTGTTTTTTGGTTCGCACTGGATATTGGCTTGCGGGTCGGTGGAGACATGTATCCGCCTTTTTTCCTGTGGCTGCTTGCCGGCCTGATCCCTTGGTTTTACATGCAGGATATGCTGAACACGGGGTCTGACATACTGCATCGTTTCCCCTACCTGGTCAACAAGATCAAATTTCCTTTAAGTGGGATATCGACCATCTATAGCCTGTCTACCTTGATTGTGCACCTTGGCTTGGTGATCGTGCTGCTCATTGTCTATTTCGCGTATGGGATGCCTCTTGACCTCTATCTCCTGCAGGTTCCTTTTATTATTCTGGTGATGTTCGTGTTCTTTGACATGTTTTCGATGCTCACCTCTCAGATCAGTGCCGTCAGCAAAGATTTTGCCAACCTCATGAGGGCCCTGACGACACCCATATTCTGGCTTTCTGGTATTTTATACAACGTCGAGGCTTTAAATATCGTGTGGATAAAGAACGTCCTTGCGTTTAACCCCGTCACTTTCTTTGCCACTGCATTCCGTGACGCGTTTTATAGCAAGACCTGGGTGTGGGAAAACCCTTCAACCCTGGAGGCTTTTGGCCTCGTTTTTGTGGTTACGTTAGCTGTTCTCCTGATCGTGTACAAGCGCTTCCATGAAGAGGTCTCAGATGCCCTCTAATGCCGCTAAAGCCTTGGACGCCATAGAGGCTAGAAAGATATTAGGAAACCTTCAAGGAAACGGAGGGAAGCAGGAGGAAGCATCCCCCGATCTCCCTATTGTTGAATTTTCACATGTCACCAAAGTGTTCCATCTTTACAAAAACGACCGAGGCCGTTTCTTGGGCATGATGAGCCCGAGAAAAAACTACAAAGGCGCCCATTCCCGCCATAATATGAGCCCTAAGAAAAAAGGCATCTATCTAGGATCAGTCAAAGCAAACAATGATCTTTCTTTTGAGATAATGCGTGGGGAGGCAGTAGCGTTCCTGGGGCGTAACGGAGCCGGCAAATCGACGGCATTGAAGATCGTCACCGGTGTGACATACCCGACTTCTGGCACAGTGGCCGTCAGAGGGCGAGTGAGCGCCCTGCTTGAGCTTACCGCGGGTTTTGACATACAGTTGACAGGGCGCGAGAATATCAATATGCGCGGGCAGATACTTGGCCTCAACACCGAAGAGATCAAAGTGTTGGAAGAGCGGGTCGTCGATTTCGCTGAACTAGGTGTCTATATCGACCAGCCTATGCGGACTTATTCAAGTGGTATGCGGTCACGTTTAGGCTTTGCCTTTGCGGTGTCCATTGACCCCGAGATCCTTGTGGTCGATGAGACCCTATCGGTGGGCGATAATCAATTCCAGAAAAAGTGCATAGAACGGATTCGTGAAATAATGTTGGACGAGAATGTAACAGTGTTGTTTGTGACCCATTTCTCCGAAACAGCAAAAGAGTTCTGCACACGAGGAATCGTGCTTGATAAAGGAAGAAAAACATTTGACGGGCCGATTGATCAAGCAACTCGTTATTACAATGCGCATTCTTGACGCCTGGCGAGGTACCGTCAACTTTTGTCCGGCACATAAGGAATGCATGCAATATGAGGCCAAAGACTAGGCAACTTTATTTGATGATGCTCGCTGCCTATGAAAGATGGGTGCAACGGAAGGAGCTTGAAAGTATATGAACTGCGATGTTTACGTTTGAGAAATATGTGTTTTCTCACATTAATGAAGAATCATAAAATCTCACCTTCCCTGCTTGTTAAGAATTGCTAAAATCTATAAACATTGGAATAGGAATCTAACTAGTCAAGCATGGGGGGCTTGTAGTATTCAGCCTGTAGTATTCAATTATTTTTCAGGGAGCAAGATGTTAAAAAAGATACTAAGAAAGTTACTACGATGGTTGCGCGAGAACTCCGCTAAAGAAGATACTCCCCCTACGCTTACTAAAAACAAGACGACCCCTTTTGGACAGGCTATCTATATCCCTCGGTGGCGGTTGAAGAATTATTATGCAGTGAACGAGTTCGGCCCGGATGTCGCCCGCTGGTTTTGCGAGCAGAGATACACCTACATGCTTGGAGAATTCCCCGATCTCGATAACCCGAAGACTTTTAATGAAAAAATATATTGGTTGAACCTGTATTACCAGAATCCTTTAATAACTACCTGCTGCGATAAGTATAAGCTTAAAGACTATGTGACTGAGACAATCGGAGCCGAGCATACGGTCCCCACCGTGAAGGTATATCACAAGGCAAATGACATAAATCTCGACGAGCTGCCTGACCGCTTTGCAATAAAAGTCAATTGGGGCGATGGGACAGAGTTTTCCGAACTGGTGAAGAATAAGAAAGACGTCAATATACACGAATTGAAAGCAAAAATGAGCAACTGCATGGCTCCATGGAACAATTTGTATTACTCACATTTCTTCTGGGGATACAAGAATGTGGAACCGGTCATAATGGTTGAAGAGTTTATTGGATACGGCGAGGATGACCTCATCGACTATAAGGTGCACTGTTTCCAGGGGAAAGCACGGATTATCTTGGTCTGCGAAAACAGGTTTGGCAAAACAGGCATCAAAAAAACCTTCCTCGACCCAGAGTGGAATCTGCTGCCTTTTTATCGTGAGGATGCACCTATCAATCATCGAGTCAAAAAACCTGCCAATTTAAAGAAAATGATTGATCTTGCAGAAAAATTAGCAGCGCCGTTCCCCTTTGTGAGGGTAGATTTCTATAATTTCCAGGGCAAAATTCTCGTCGGTGAAATGACATTCAATCCAGGCCTTGGATTCGAGAAGTTTTATCCTGAAGAGTGGAATATTCGGGTGGGGGACATGCTTGAGCTTCCCGAGAAACTGATTGCCGATATCTGAATAAGGCCTTATAATCCTGTCCTAGTAAACAGGGTATTACGCTTCAAAGAAAGCAAACGGCAGTTATAGATAATGCAAATAGCCCTCACTTTAATTAAAGCTGTTTTTTCCTTTTTATATAGCGTGTGTAAACTTGTGCCAACGAATGGTTGCAAGGTGTTGTTTTTGAGCAGGCAGTCAAACAAGCTTAGTATTGATTTCAGGTTATTACAAAGTGAGCTTAAGACTGTTGCTCCGGAAGTAAAAATAGTCGCTATATGTTGTAAGTATTCTTGCGCGAAAGAGTTGCCTCGGTTTATCGTTGCAAGCCTCCGTAGTATATATCACCTTGCGACTTCGAAGGTGTGTGTGCTTGACGCCTATTGGCCGCTGGTCTCCATTCTTAAGCATAAAAACAATTTGACCATTATTCAGATGTGGCATTCGCTTGGAAAGGTAAAAAAATCTGGCTACCAGACTCTAGGAAGCAGCTATGGAAGAAAGACCTCCCTTGCAAAACAAATGAATATGCATCAAAACTATGACTACATCATAGCAGGGGGACAAGGGTGGAACGCTTTTTATTGCGAATCATTCAATGTTGCGGAAACCACCCTAGTCAATGTCGGACTACCAAGGATAGATTATTTACTCAACACGAAAGAAGTAAATAAGTCCAGATTTTTTGATGTGTACGGAGATCTTGCAAAAAAAGAAATAATCCTCTATGCACCAACCTTTAGAAAAGGCATCGACCCTAAACCCTATGTTGAAGAACTCGTTAACTCTATAGATTTTTCTCGCTATGCCTTGCTGCTTAAGGCGCATCCGAATCAGGGCATCACTATTAATAACCCATCAGTGATGACTTGCGATAATTTTGAGACGATGGAACTACTTGCCGTCTGTGACTACTTAATCACTGACTACTCGGCAATTGCCATCGAAGCTGCCGTACTGGACATCAAAACATACTACTACCTGTATGATTATGATGACTATGTTGAGAAGAATGGCATCAATATCGATTTATTAACCCTTATGAGAAACTGCACCTTCAAGAACGCAAAAGACCTCATAGAAAGTATAACGAGCAAAGATTATCCCTATGAAGAACTCAATAGGTACAAGACAATGTATCTCCCTCAAGAACTTGGGACTTCAACAAAGAAGATAGCGTCTTTGATTGTCGCTCACCTTTCTTTTTAATCTTGCCTCACCGTATAATTCATTTTTTCCATGGCCTCTGTCATGTCTAAGTCTATGCCCAGTATGGCATCATAAGCAGTAGGTATGATATCGCTGAAGCCACCCCCTGAATAAAATGTCATTTCGCCGACATACAATTTTCCGGCAATATCATAAAAGTCAACACGGACAAGAGGAAATGGTTCAGCAAGCCTTTCAGCAATCTCAAGCATTTTCTCATATGTTTCTGGCTTCTCTGTCTGTACTTTCTTTATCTTTGATATTTGGAACTTCTCTTCTTTCCAATTCCTATCATAGTAGGCCCTCTGAGGGTTCTTCCCAAAGTAGTCCAACTCTACAAGGGTAAACCGAACCTTTCCGTTAAAGCAGAACATTTTATACTCTGTACTATAGTTTGGGATGTCGATATATTCCTCAGCGAATATTATGGGCCGCAGGTCTTTATAGCCCCAATTAAATGAGCCATAATAACTGCTCTTCCAGGGCAAAGTCCAGTAATCAAGCGTAGCTTTTATTTCTTCGATATCAATTTCTGACTTATCGGTAACAATTATATTGTAGCCCGTACACCAGCTGACTTTTAAGACAAACTTCTCAGGCAACTCGCTGAGGTCAATAGCCGATACGTTGTCATATTTTTTCAAGACAGGCACAACATGGCCTTCGCCAATTACATCATCGATATATGCCTTTACGTTATATTTGTCGCAGCAAAGGGGAATCCTGTCATCCTGGTAAAAAAGCTTGTACCACAAGACCTTTTCAGAAAAAGTCTTTGGGTTTTTGATGTCGGGGTAATAGCCTATTTTTCCATAAAACATTTGAGCTGTCATAGTGCATTTGGTGTCCATATCAAACCGGTCTGCATTTGACGCGTTAAACTTAATATCGTTTTTAAAGGTATCCTTTTTTTGGGAAGTGTTTTGTAGGTTATTGCCAGGCGCGGGAGTGCCGACTTCCGTTGCCCAATTATACATAGTCCTTATTGTTCGTTTTATTCTTCTAGAGATAGTCTTTTTTATCTTTTTCGGGAAACCCATTCTGATGCCTTTCCTAAATTTATTTTTTTGACGAAACGAATTCTTCTAATGTAGAAAACTTATTATCTCGATAGTCCTTGGCATTTTCCTTTCCGATATAACGAAAATGCCAAGGCTCAAAGTTGACGTTGGTGATGGCTTCTTGGCCCTTTTCGTACCGTAATATAAACCCATATTTATAAGCGTTGTCCCTCAGCCAGAAAAATTCTTCGGTCGCAGCCCTTTCTTCGATAATCGCAGGACGCAAAGCTTTGCGTGTGTTGTACCATGCGAAATCAAGGCACAGGCCAGTCCGGTGCTCGCTTTCGTTTGGCCTTGCTGCAAGGGTCTGTGACTTTCCATAGTCTCTTACATAGCTGAAATAGATAAGACCTTGTTCCTCGTATGTTCGATAACCGTGGCTCAAGAATAAAAAGACATCATCTTGCGCAGCGTTTTTCAATAGCTCTTTGAGGTCTTGCCCTATTCTTTCATCAAACAGTGCCCCCATAAGCTGAAGGCAAGTTACCTGATACTCTTTAGGTACCCTTTTATATTTGTTCACAAGCATCAATTCCGTGGAAACTAAAGTATCGACTATGGCGTATTGTTTCCCGAACTGTACATTGCTGTTGGTAATTACCAAGTCAAGGGGATTCTTGTTTTTTATAAAGACCCGGCTCCCTTTATGGGTCTTCTCTCCCTGGGCATCTTCTATGCTGAATTCATCGGTAACGTCCTGCGCTTTCTCGTCCATACCGTACTTAATGACCATGAATGAGATACAAGAACCAAGTTGGGCTGTATCTTGAGGGTTTGTTGAAAGCAACCTGAATCTAGCTCCCGAAAAACTGTACTCTCCTACAGGAATAAAAGGCAAACACCCCAGAGTACTTGCTTCTTCGTCTTGAAAGACCGGCCGAGCCAATGATGCCTCCAAACTTGCGAACATACTTTTGTTTCCGCATTATTATAACTTTACCGGTAAGTAGATAAAGCAGGAAATTCAATACAAAAGCCAAAAGGCTCCCGGCTTGTTTTCCTCGGGCTTGATCTGTCTTGTTGGTGCGGACTTTGCTACTTGCTCGAATTTTGCGATAAATCATTCTTTTTGGCAAGGTCGTCAAGACCATGGCTGCCTGTGTCGATCTTTTTCAAATAATCCTCCGGCTCATTAAAGTCCATGGTCCCGTCTTTGAGGATAATATAGTGGGTGTCAATTACTTTTCCCTGAAAAGGCAAGCCCAGTAAAGATTGATATACCTGCCATCCAGCACATTTGTCAATGGCTCCCTTGAGGAACAATTGCCTCACTTGGTCCACATGCTTCCTGAAGAGCTTGCTGTCCCGTACCTTGACGGCCACAATGGAATCGCTGTTTCCGAAAAAAAGCACACTGTCAGTCTCAGTGTTGACAATACGTTCGATCGCGTCATTGGAATAATAGGTGTCGCCATAAAGGAAGCAGGTATTATCGGATATAAGCTCTTGGGTGAATCTGTCAATTTCCAGTACGTTATTATGGGGCTCGTATCTCACTGATCCCGGAAACTCGTAGTCTTGGTTATGCGAAGTAACGACAATCTCGCAGCTTGGGTCATATTCCCGCAAAAGTCTGATGGTACGTTTGATAATAGGCTCTCCGTCTATTTCTATTAAGTGCTTTGGGATGCCCAAATAATTATTCCATCTGCTACTTTTCCCATCGGCCATAATAACGTACTTCATAGTTCCACCGCTCTACTTAATAATATTATGATAACGATAAAAATCCCCTAGCTCCCCATTCCTTTGCCCTCCCCAAAGCTGAATGATATTAACCCCAGATGAGTTATTGGCCTCGATCACACATATTCCATGGGATGTTTTTAAAATATCCCAGGCAATAAGATGCATATAAGGAAACTTATTTGCCAAATGCAGGACCTGTGCCTTGACATCATCCCAGTCGGGAATAACGGCGCCTTCAATTTGGCTATGCGTGTCTGGATGCCTTGCATAGGTATCGAGGCTGTGCAAGGAGCGGGCTTCCGAAAGCGTTCCTGTAGCCAAGTCAATCTTAGAGACGAGAGCGCCTTGGCTGCCGTTGTCAACGGGTATAGTCGCTGCTGTGCCTGTTCTTTGCACAGCAAAGAAAATCTTAAATTGCTGTGTTTCAGGGGATCGAAGGGTGATGATTCTCATAGTGTTTATTGTCTTGTCATACAAATTTGCCGCATAGGCGTGTTGCTCTATAGATTCGCTCATGAACCAGTTTTTCCTTTTCTTTAAAAAACCAATCAGGGCTTCATCAGAGCAAGGATCCCTATTGATAGACATTTTCCCGTTGTCGTAAGCGACCAAACTGACTCCTGTGCCTTTTCCCCTATCAAGCGGTTTAATGAAGACTTTCTTTTTTCTTTTGATTGTCTCTACCGCTTCACTATATCCTAGTAATCTGCCATCGAAGTCAGCTATAAAGTCCCCGACTTTTACCAGGTAGATTTCTGGGACTTGGGTATATTGCTTCAATATTTCTGACGCAATGACCTTATTGTTGAGAAAAAAACAAAACGGTTCATTGATATAGCGAGAACGATACCAGTCATATTCAGATAAATACTCTTTTTTATCATTGTGGTCGAAGTCATAGAGAATCCACTGATCGGCCAGATACCCTCCGAAAATATTCGCCTTGAGCTTTTTGTACCAAGGACATTTCAGGTAGTTTTTTGCAAACAGTATGCGCCAGAAATAGATTATAAAAAGCCGTGCTTTTTTTTCGATACGTTTCGCTAAATCGCTTAGCCACATAGAAAACCCTCGCATACTCAATAGGCGGCTTTCACCGTGCTACAAACATCATGTCATCGACTAACTTTATCTGACCCCGAGGCACCTGTAAAGCCTGTACCAATGATATTGTTTTGGCATTGTCACGGACAAGAATCGACGTTTGCGCCGTTCCTCATCTCTTGGAGCACCTCGTCATCGGCTTGCAGGCCCATGGCAGCCCGGGCCAGACAGCGGCCTTTGTGGGACAGGCGAATAGGCCGACAGAGACGCAGGGCTGGCACGGACCGAAGTGAGCTTCACCGACGATTTAAGCGCTTTACGGGCTTTTCGTGATGGGTTGCACATTCTTGACAATGCTTTGCTAGAGTAAAAACACTTAACAGTGACGAGGAGCAGGGTATCGGAGGCCATCCGCCGCCTGAGCCTCGTGGTCAACGAGCGCCTCGAGCTGTACCGGGCCTTCCTGGAGGCAGGCGCCATCCGGGTGCCGGAGTCCGCCTAGGCCTTCG
>JGI24699J35502_11133678_pt1 | contig 13412 bp, 12 predicted proteins | sample TergutMp193P4_FD_35502 | JGI IMG/M metagenome (IMG submission 35502) | reverse complement strand
GTTAAGTAGCAGAATGTGTGTCTGGTTCGGGCGTGTCTAGGTTGATCGTCCTGCCCATCCTTTTCTTGTCCAGAGTCCTTCTTCGGCGGTGAGGCCGGTGATCTGCTTCTGCACGATCTCAGCCGTAGTAGCGGCGAACCGGCACTGAAGAAGTATCGTTGTGCATGCCGCGTCTGCTGGCATTGACTTGCCTTTGGGCCAAGCCGTCGCAGAGGTTAGCGCCTGGATCGAGGAGATCGACGCTGCAGGCGGTAACTGATTCTCTCCCCCGTCCCACATTGGATCACCTGTACCTATCTAGTCCACAAGTTCACTCCCACTTCTCCCCCCACCCCTGGTAAGCTGTACGGAACAATCGAAAACACACCAAAGCCAGGCCAAGAACACAAACGGTCGTGTTCCCCTGACTCCAGTTATTCCAAAACAATATGCATATAGAGATCTCCACCCCCGGCCCAGCGAATTGTCAGCTCCACAACGAGGGTGTTAGAATCTACCGGGCGGTTCACGAGGGGGCGCTGAACCATCCATATCAGCACGCACAATTCGACGACCGGGAAGTCCAAAGGGTGGGTACCATACAAGAGACTCTGCCGCGTACCCCAGTACGCCGCCACAGTTGGGTGGCATCCTACCGCGCATGCTTGGTCCTCTTCGATGTCATTTTCGCCGCCATCACCCTCACTGTCAGCATCCTCTGCCGTGGAATATTCCAGGCCCCCATGCCGCTGTTCGAACAGCTGCCCTACGCAGCCCTCATCGTCATCTTCGTACCCCTGTGGCTCCTCGTCCTCTACCTGTCCCACAGCTACGACAAGAAGACGATCGGTATCGGCCTCCAAGAGTACCGCCGCGTCGTGATCGGCACGTTCTGTTTCTTCGGCGCCATCGCCATCATCTCCTACCTCCTTAAAGCCTCTCTGTCCCGGTCCCTGTTCATCATTGGCCTGCCCCTCGGCATCCTCCTCCTCCTGCTCAGCCGTTGGATCTGCCGCCAGATTCTCAACACGATGCGCCCCAAGGGTTGGTACACCCCCACTTTGATCATCGGCCACGTCGATTCAGTACGTTCCGTGATGCGCCGTATCTCTGACACGTCTTGGGCTGGGTACGAGCCGACTGCGGTCTCCTTGACAGACGTCACCCCATCTGCACTAGACAAGTTTAAAGAAGACTGGCCTGACCTATATATCGTGAGCCCTGATGACATTGAGACCCCGATTGGACATGGAGACATCGGCGCTGTTGTCGTCGCCGGTGGAATGTCTCCCGGTCAAGTCCGCAGACTCTCATGGCGCCTGGAAGACTACGACATCGACTTTCTCATCAGCCCGGTTGTAGCCGACATCGCCGGCCCCAGAATGGCAGTACGTGTGGCTGACGGGGTCTCCTTCGTCCATATGGACCTCCCGGAGTTCAAAGGTCCCAAGCTCGTCGCGAAGAGAATCTTCGACATTGTATTCTCAGCCTTGGTACTTGTCATTGGATCACCCATTTATACGGCTGTTGCTATCGCTGTCAAGTTAGGAGATGGCGGCCCAGTTATTTTTCGCCAACAACGAGTTGGGTTGAATGGTACCATCTTCACCATGCACAAATTCCGTACGATGTGTGTAGATGCCGAGGCTAAACTTGCTGCACTAGAGGCAGCCAGAGGTGAAACCAAGGAACTGTTCAAAATGGAAGACGATCCTCGCGTGACAAGGGCTGGAAAGTTCTTGAGGAAGTATTCTCTTGATGAGCTTCCCCAGTTCTGGGATGTATTACGTGGCCCGATGAGTGTGGTTGGCCCAAGACCGGCCCTGCCGCGCGAAGTAAAAAAGTACGAAGATCATCAACGCAGACGATTCCTTGTGAAACCAGGAATCACAGGTCCATGGCAAGTCAGTGGCCGATCAAGCCTCACCATTGATCAGTATTTCCGTATGGACCTAGACTATGTTGAGAATTGGTCGTTAATTTTGGATATCCTTATCGTTATGAAAACTCTTCGCGTTACACTCAAACATGATGGTGCATACTAAATACGGAATTTACGAATTTCGCATACAAGAGACGGGTACATTATATATTATGGTAATAGTTCACTGTGCAGAAACAATCAAGGGAGGCATAGCCAGTTACCTAAGAGACTTAGTTCCAAGTCAAACTTCACAGTCGCCAATCGATCAGGTACTTGTCATCATCCCAGAGTCACAGAAGTCTGAACTACCAACCGATTGGGCTGCTAAAACCATTTACTATACAGATCGATATAGCCGACTGGTTAATTCTTTTTTTCTGGTGAAACGAACATTAGAGAGTATCCCTCATCGGGGAGACGTCATTTTACATTGCCATTCTACTTTTGCGGGAGCTATCGTTAGGCCAATCCTTAGGATCATGAGACCGAGGATAAAGCAGGTGTATTGTTCACATGGGTGGGCATGGGAACGTGACACTAAAGAACTGAATAAATGCTTGATTCGCTTTCTCGAAAAATGTGGATCTCTATTTTGTGATTTTATTGTGTGTATCTCCAGGCATGATCTCAAGGAAGCTCTGTCAGTACATATGCCATACCATAAACTCAAGTTGGTTTTGAATGGCATATCTATGTCCACCCCGGATGCAGTCCCAGCCCGACTTGATTGCTCGCCACGTCTTCTGCGTCTCCTTTTTGTCGGGAGGTTGGACAGACAAAAAGGTGTAGATGTCTTTTGTGCAGCACTAGACATGTTGGAAGATGTAGCCGTTGGATCAATTGTCGGCGCCTCTGTGGTTGAATCGGATCCTCTACTGCAGACCCCTCCCAATGTTTCATTTACTGGTTGGGTTTCGCCTGAGGAAGTACAGGGATGGTTAGAATGGGCAGATGCTCTTGTTATACCTTCTCGATGGGAAGGATTCGGTCTCGTCGCCCTAGAGGCAATGCGTACCAAAGTCGCAGTAATTGCCTCTAGTGTGGGGGGATTGACTGAAATCGTTGTTGATGAAAAGACTGGGTATCTTGTTCCACCTGGAGATGCAGAATCTATTGCCATACGTGTGAAACTACTAGATAGGCAAACTTTGTTACAACTTGGTGAAGCAGGTTATCAACGATTTCTTACTTTCTTTACTATTGATCGTGTAGCTAACCAAATTCTCGACATTTACCAAGAAGTTATGAAGGTTTGATATCCCTATTGACCGACCCGTTTGATATTACTACGCACACTGTCAATCTCATAACCTTAATCAGGGAGTGTTGTGACGCGGAGGGATTCCCCTCATCTTATGGCAAGCCGCAAGTACTCATAACTCTTCTGTCTTAAGTTTGTTAGCTTAGAGCGAGCTTCTTCGAAGTCTACTTTGTTTCCCGATATATCGGGCTCATTCTCTCTCATTTCTTGTCGGAATAGTATGCGAGTATTTAGGCCTAGACGGTTTATAAGGTCTGTCTTTCTATATTCCGCTCCACCATGTTCACATAAACAATAAAACGGCTTCTCAAAATTAACAGCCAGGGCAGTGCCATGATATGAATCTGTTACTACCAGGTCTGCTCCAAGTATCAATTGAAGAAACTCTTCTGGAGATAGCCCCGCGCAAGTCTCAAAAACGCTTCCTCGCAGCAGATAGACAAAGGGTGTCACAACCTTCACCTTACAATCACGCTCTTTGGCTAGGCTTAGTAGAATTTTCTTATCGCTTAGGACAGGCGGCACACCCGATAAGGAATAGTAGAGAATATATTTGTCAGATGACGGGATTGACAGTTCCAACTTTTCAACCCATTCGTCCTTCGTCAATAGGAATGTCGGATCGATCACAGCAGATATTGGCCGTCCCAGCAACTTGCCCATCGTCCTTGCAGATGCTTCCTCTCGCATGGAAACGTATTCGAACTCTTGGACTGCAGGGATAATGCGAGATAGATCTGAATCAGACATATCTCCAATTGAAGATGCATAAGATATTTTACGTCCTGGAAAGCCTTTCAACAGGTAGGGATCCATATACTTCCAGTCTGCGTGTCTCAACTCCAACGAGTTCTTGTTCCACACCTGGTCGCTCCCACTAACCAATGTATTATAACTGCCCCACATCTTTGCCACTTCACTTGGTTCGGTCATTCGACGAGTGACACCTAGTCTTTCCTTGATGAAGCGTTCGAACTCGCGAGCCCTCCGTTTACGTTGACTCTGTATGGGTATTTGCCCAAGATCCTTAATGGTTGTTTTTATCCCATACTTGAATCTATACAGTGCATAGAAGTTCGACTGCTCCTGCAATCTGTAATTTAGAGTGTCAACTTTAGCATCGGTTGTATTCTGCAGTGCTTTTCGAGTCGCAAACGCTTGAAGCACAGAACCGTAATTATACGCGGCGTGATATGTTATTAGGCCTATCTTGTTCAAATCCAAGAGTCCTTTCCTTACCTCATTAGAATTTTTATGCTGTCACTTGAGAAGCTGTTTGACCTATCGTGTCTAGAAAACTGAAGTTGATTCGTTCGAATGTGATTCTCAAGCGTATCGCTCTGTCTAAATAGCAGCACTAACAGGATCCATATAGCAAGAGTCTTTAGAAAACCGAGAGACACCATTGTGCTGATCACAGAATTAGCAAAGAAACTACGCGCAGTCAAAAAAAGGGCGAACACGTAGACAATCTGTCCAATGGGCGATTCACTTCTCCATCTTCGTCCGAAGCGTTCATAGCCTAATTGCATTGTCAGACCCATAAGTGCTGACATGACAATAACTCCGATTAAGCCAAAATCATGGTAATAATCAAAGAATGTTGTTCCGACATTACCAGTAGCGTGACCGTTGGATGTCATAAAGGCTCTATCTGTTAAGTATTCCCACTGGGGCACTCCAAATAGCTGCCCTAACCCATTCCACAATACGCGAAGCGTTTCACTTCCCCAGACCTGCCCTGCAGGCCAATCAAGTCTTACCCATGCGTCAAGATTGAGCAATGGTGCTCCTGTATATATAGATAAGTACTCTACGAAATTGAACTGATCACTGTCTCTGCCCAGACGAGTTCCCAGCGTCTGGAAAGTGACTCCTACGGCAGCAATTGCGATAATCAACTTTATATAAGAAAATTTCTTACCTGTAGTTGCAGCATGACTACGAGTAGCGACTATTAGCATCACAAACAAGCACAGGATTAATGAAATCATGTCCCCTCTGGAGCCCGTAGACAAACTAGTAATGACCGCTAAAATAAACAATAATGGTGCTCCTGCAGGTATGCGTTGTTGCCGAGATCTGTAATCAGCAATAATAAATGCCCAAACATAACCAGCCATTGTGCAGATACTATATGGAATAGACAGCCATACTGGGAGTGATACGTCCAGATCTGATTGTTTGCTATAGTTATTATAGTATCCAATAAGTGATCCTAGTCCACCCTCTCCTCCGATAATGATTGAGATATCCCGCACGGTTAATAGCGAGCTCAGAATAGTAATGCCGTATAGTCCGCAAAAGACCATTGTCGCCCCACTACCTAAAACAATGCGTGCATCCTTTTGTGTATCCGGTTTGTTTAAACCTGCCTTTGGTATTATTCTGACTAGAAATGATGTAACCAAAAATGAACCTGTACCAAATATCACTATATATGCTGTGGTACTTGAAAGATTCACCACCCAATAGTTCTGCATCAAGACTAAATCAAGCGCTGCTAAACTAAAGACACTGGTAAATATAACCCCGGGGGAGAGCAAATCTCTACGGTTAACAAAGAGAGCAAGTATAAACTCTCCGACGAGGATCATAAATAGAGTTCCTGGAGGCATGTAACTATTTCTGCCACCCAGGTCGGTAAACAGAGTCCAGCCCGCGTTGACCCTTGAGCCCCGCCTTAATTGAAGCTAGGATCAAGTCCCTTGATTGACGATCTTTGCTTCGCAAGGCTTTCATGAGAGTTAAGATTGCCTTAATTATCGTATATCTTGGTGAATAGTGAAGGCGAAGTAGAAGTAGATTATTACGATATCCATAAAAAGATTTCCACGTTACCTCTTTATAGTCTATGTCATTAACCTTATGTACTATCTCCATGTCTGGGTAGCAGATTATTTTCCCTTCTCGGGACAACCTTATTGAATGCTCGGCGTCATCATGCCAAATGAAGAAATCACCTCGAATTAGACCAGAAACTGCAAGCTTATTGGCATTCATTAAAGCACCCACATACCCAAATCCATCACATTCAAAAGAATCGTTCATATACCTTTCTTTTGGTATATCTTTGAACCTTATCCGTAGAAGCCCCTTCTCTCTCGTATATCTCTGAGGAGTAGATACCTCTCCATTTGAAATAACTTTCGCACAAATCGCGGCAATATTCCTTATGTCAAGTGCTTTTAGGTGAGTTCTGCATCGTTCAAGTACATTCAGTGAAGGAACTGCGTCATCATCAGCAACCCATATCCACTCAGCTCCGGTACGAAGCGCTGCCTTCGTACCCTCGAAGAACCCACCACTTCCGCCAACATTGGATGGCAAATGAACTACAAGTTTTTGTACGTGCCTCTGTACATCTTTTTCCCATAATTGGAGAAATTCACCAGTACCATCGGTACTTGCATTATCCACGACAATGATGAAATCCGGAGGCGAAGTTTGCGCAGTGTAGGCGTTAAGACACTCTTGAAGTAAGGCTCGTCGGTTGTACGTAACCACCACCACAGCAATTTCCATCGTGTTCATTCCTTCCGAGAGTGGATCCTAGGGCTTCAACTGGGTATTAGCCTACCTAACTACACCTACTGCTAGCAACGCATCCCATACAACCGTTTTCAGGTTTGATGCAGACCAATACCTCCCACGTGTGACTAGACGCGCCCATGACTTAACTGTAGGCTTTCGGTAAAAATCTGCCCTCCGTCTTGTATATTCCCATGAACGCCACACACTATGTAAAACAACTTCGTTATCGCAATTCAGAACTTTTGAGAAGACAGCGAGTCTACCCTGGTAATCCTCAATGCGATAGAGTCGACCCTTGGTCTGCAGAGCCCGACGCCAGTGCGTCCTCGCGCCAATAGCATTCTGCTCATGAATTCGGTATTTAACTAGTGGTTGGCTGATGTGGTAGCAACCTCTCCGCCTTGCTGCTAGCATATTCAGGTACCAATCATGGGGTAACTCGTACTCGTAATTTTGTACAAATAAGGATACTAATTCCCTTCGCATCGCAACCGCAGCACCAGGACCTATGTTTTGAACCATCACATCAGACAAGTGAATCTCTTCTAGACTCGCGCTAGCACTTATATTGCTATCACTTGCTGGAAATCCAGTGCGTTTATTCAAGACTAGGCCGTTGCTATCAATCAGTTGAACAGAGCAATTGAGCGATAATATATTGATATTCTCGGATAAGATATTGGTCATTACTTCGATTTTCCGTGGGTCCCAAATATCATCCTGATCACACAGGAAAACAAATTCGCCAGATGCTTTACTAACACCCCGAAGAAAATTATGACGATATCCACGATTTTCCGATGATTCATAAACACGCCAGCCAGTCACGTTATGTGTTTCGATAAATTTACGGACAATATTTATAGTTGTATCAGTGGATGCATCATCAACAATAATAACTTCGTCAGGCAACAGTGTTTGGTTTGCAAGGGAATCAAGTTGTTGCTGCACGTATTTTTCACCGCAATACGTAGCCAATACTACAGAGACAACCACTCTATCTATGTCTATTTGCTCTACACAACTCATCTGTGTGTCTCATTTCTCGCATCTTCATAAGAGCCCATTCGGCACTTGATAGCATCCCTCAACGCATCAAGTATGTAGTGGAAGTACACTGTCTTGTGTGGGAACAGAAGTATTACTTTAAGGAATTTCATGACAGCAACTGCAGCAAGCCAAACACTCCTATACTCATGGGAGACAAATAGAAGATTTCTTATTTGATAGTAATACCGCACAGGTTCGGCAATACCGTACTTATACTTGTGTCCAAATAAAGATATTGTTTTTGTTGTTGCAGGTCGATGCCCTAAAACAGCAGCGTTGCACCTTATTACTTTGAATCCGTGTTTTTGAAGGCGAAAGCAATACTCCCAATCAATGACATCCAGGAACAATGGCTCACTAAACTGGCCTACTTGTGCCCATACATGAGAGGATATACACATTCCTGACTGCATCGTTACCTTAACGATATCTTCTCCTTCTAGCAGTTTTAGGTCACTTCGATCAGTTTGATATTGGGGGCATAAAGCACCAATTTGACCTAATGATTGATCTTCTATATATCGAGAATAGACAGTCATTAGGTCTGTAAGTAATGTACTATCTTGATCCATTGTAACTACATATTTGAAGCCGTTTGCAAACGCCGTTGAACACCCGATATTCATTGCGTGCGCCAAGCCTGTGTTTTTCCCCATCGGTAAATACGTAACGTTTGGAACATCACCTAGATGCAGATTCTGCTGAAGCACTAACGGCGAATTATCTACTATATAGACATGTCCAAAAGAAGATACCATGGAAGTAATACCAGAAATTACAGTTACATCTGGCAGATACAGAGTTATGACAGCTGCCGTCTCTTCAAATAAGGGGATGCGCTTCATCTATGATCACACACCATCGGGCGGTGCTCCACAGGTACAATTTCAAGGACGCCGTGGTGTTTGGGTTGCTTCATTATTGCCTACTTACCCACAGAATATCTGTTGACGTTCACATTCTATGCCATAGGCAAGGATTTAGTGCATACGGCGTCGAATCCGCCGCAAGAGTCTTCCACTACGTTGGTTACTCCCCAACGCGGACTGCATATACCCAGACTCCCTAGTAAGATACACTCGGTGCGACTAATAGTACGCATCACTTATGTCAGAAGACGATTTGAAAGTACTGGACTCGGACCTATGATCATTGCCTGCATTTCCATATGGGAGTTTTGTCATGTCTGAAGTAAAATCAGGCGCAATTTTAGCTTACCTCAACGTTGCAGCATCCAATATCATCGCTCTAATATACACGCCTATTGTTGTAAGGGTCCTTGGTCAAGGTGACTATGGTGTATATAAAATGTGTGATTCGGTGGTAGCTAGTTTATCTCTATTGAGCTTTGGGTTTGGAACAGCCTACGTGCGTTTTTACTCAAGACTAAAAGTAACAGATGACGATCGAGGTATTGCCAATCTGAATGGCATGTACTTAGTCCTATTCGTTTTCTTAGGACTACTTTCCTGGTTGTGTGGGTGGATCTTGACTGTCTACTCTCCGGAGTTATTTGGCGCTAACTTGACTCTAGATGAAATATCTCTTGCACAAACTTTGATGTTAATCATGACTGCTAATATCGGACTCACTTTTCCGTCTTCTGTCTTCAGCAGTTATATCTTGGTGCATGAGAGATTTCGCTGGACTTATAGTTTGTCACTAGTTTTGAAGTTTCTTGGACCAATCTCAGGCACAGTCCTACTCCTCCTTGGTTATGGAGCAATTGGCGCTTCACTCGCAACCTTGGCCACTACGGTCATTTTGCTCGGGTGTAATGTCATATATGCAAAAATGAAACTGAAAATGGGATTCAGCTTTTTTTCTTTCCGATTCTCTCAACTACGTGAAATCGCAGTTTTTTCTTTTTGGATTTTTGTTTCTCAAATGTTTAACGTATTGACAGACAATGCCTCCAGTTTCATACTTGCAGCTCGATCGGGCGCTATCGAAGTTGCAGTGTTCGCTGTTGCCTTCCAGATGAGACAACCTTTCTTTGCCTTATCGACTGCCCTATCAGGTGTCTTCACTCCTCGGGTTAATGCCTTAGTTGCCAACGAAGAGAGTAATGATAAGTTACTTGACCTAATGAGTCACATAGGTCGTTATCAATTGATTCTTCATCTTCTACTGCTAGGTGGATTCGCGGTTGTTGGAAAGTATTTTATTAGACTATGGGTGGGCCCGGGATATGAGAATGCCTATTGGCTAACTCTCCTGATGGCTGCATCCGTAACTGTGCCATTGGCTCAGAATACTGGAATTCAAATACAACAGGCCAAGAATATGCACCAATTCCGCTCACTAATTTACTTGTTATCTGCAATTATTGGTGCAGTTTTGTGTTGGATCCTCGCTCCACAGTTTGGTGCAACCGCAGGAGCATTTGGTTATGCACTGACAATGGTGACTGGAACATGGTTCGCCATGAATTGGTACTATCATTATCGAGTAAAATTAGATATGTCTTATTTCTGGCGACAGATGGGCCCTATAGTCATCGCAATAGGCTTATGCACTGCGGCGGCACTAGTGATAACACTTACAATATATCCAATTATATCAACTATTCGTCTAATTCTTGTCATATGTGTATTCGTTACTATTACAGTCCTCACGCTATGGTTTTTCGTATTATCTGCTTCCGAAAAACAAGAACTTTCTTCTATGCTGCCCTCCTCGAAAAAGCGAAATATGGATGATGGCAACTGAATAAACTAATGGTAACGTTAGCTTGTGTTTACCGGACAGAGGATGGAATGTTATGCTGAACTTCATCGCTAGGCAAATTAGAAAAACTATACATTCTCTTGTCGATTACCCTCTTTTTGTAATTGCTGACGCTTACCATTACGCGCATTGGTCATCAACGAAGGGACAACCTAAAAATCTTGGCAATGCTCGAGCTCTGATGATGTATCACACGCATTCCCTCGAAAAGGGATTGAGCCGATCTGACTTTCGTCCATTATTCGGGGCACGTGCTCTGAGTGGTTTAGCTGGTGCTACCCGATGGTGGCTTGAACACGGTGGATCTGTTAATGATTGTTTTCTCGTTCAATCATGTGCGGTACTACATCGCTACATTAACATTCACAATGAATTGGGCATTGATGCTACAGGTTGTTTGGATGGCTTCGAGCCTCAAATTCTCCAACTAGTGAGCTCAAAAGGAGACTGTGACCCAGCAACGGATCTTCTCGTTGGGTCACACACTCCTTGCAATGACTACAAATCAGTCATCATGAAAAGACGAAGTATTCGTAATTTTGGGATTGAACCTGTCGCCACTGAAACTATAAAAGATGTGGTAGGACTGAGTCTACGAACTCCATCTGTGTGCAATCGCCAATCTGCTAGAGTTCATGTATTCACTAATGAAGACAAAATCGAAGAAGCTTTACGTCTTCAAGGCGGATTTTCAGGGTACAGGAACCCACAACTCCTCCTTTTGGTCACAAGTGACTTGACTACCTTTGTGGATCGTGCAGAACGACGAGAACCATACATTGATGGAGGATTGTTTACCATGTCGATCCTTAATAACCTAGAGTACTATGGTTTAGCTTCATGTCCGCTTAATACTATGTTCGGTTATCGACAGGAAAAACGCATTAGGCGACTTCTTCATATCCCAGATAATGAATGTCTGATCGCTTTCATTGCAGTTGGTTCCATGCCCGCGAATACACTAGTTCCGCATTCGAAGCGCGATTCAGTGGATAATGTAGTCAAATTTCACAACCTATAACAATATAGTATTGACAAGTGATAGGTTTACGGTCGAACTAAGTCATGGTTGTGGATTAGGATGGTTTTGTGTTGATTCGGCGATTTCTAGAGGGAACGAATGTTTACTTTTGCGAGCCTCCAGTCAAGCAACGACGGAACCTCTGCCCGCAGGGAACTAGCGATACCAAACCTGAAATTGCCAGACGGACTGGTCCAGCCTTGTAGTCCTGGTCTGTCAACATTCGAGAAGGAGAGTACAACCATGGCTTCAGCTGATCTTGTCGTCGTCGGAGCAGGCCTTTTCGGCCTGACAATTGCGGAGCAGGCGGCCTCCCGTTTGAGGCTGAAAGTAGCTGTCATCGACCGGCGGGAGCATATAGGAGGTAATGCCTATTCTGACGTCGATTCTCAGACTGGGATCGAGGTACACTGCTACGGCGCCCATCTGTTTCACACCAGCAACGAGCGTGTGTGGGAGTACGTCAATCGGTTCACCGATTTCACCTCGTACATCCATCATGTCTACAGCGTTCATGACGGAGTCGTGTACCCAATGCCGGTCAATTTGGGCACCATCAACCAGTTCTTCGGCGCGGCCATGAGCCCGGCCGAGGCACGAGCGCTGATCGAGAGCCAGGCTGCCGAGTTGGATGGTAAACAAACGGAAAACTTTGTCGAGAAAGGGATTTCGCTTGTCGGACGGCCGTTGTATGAGGCGTTCTTCATGAACTACACAGCAAAACAGTGGCAGACCCCGGCAGAACAACTGCCTGCGTCCATCATTTCGCGGCTTCCCGTAAGATTCACCTACGACAATAGATACTTCTCCGATGCTCACGAAGGGCTGCCCGCAGGCGGGTATGCCCGCTGGTTCGAGACGATGGCCGATACTGAGGGGATCGAGATACATCTCGGTACAGATTTCTTCGACATTGCCCATGACCTGTCGAAGGATAAGGTCGTGGGCAATGTGCCTGTGGTGTACACCGGCCCCATCGACAGATACTTCGACGAATGCCATGGCGCGTTGTCGTGGCGTACTCTCGACTTTGAGAGGGAGGTCTTGCCCATGGAGGATTTCCAGGGAACGTCAGTGATGAATTACGCAGATCTTGACGTGGCGTATACACGCATCCACGAGTTCCGCCATTTCCACCCAGAGAGAAACTACGCCACTGACGCCACGGTGATCATGAAGGAGTATTCCCGATTCGCTCAGCGTGGCGATGAGCCATATTATCCCGTGGGGACCGACGACGACCGCGCCAAACTGGATCTTTACAATGAGGCGGCGAGCCAGGAGCCACAGGTATTTTTTGGAGGGCGTTTGGGCACCTACTCATATCTGGACATGGACGTGGCCACCAATGCCGCTTTAGTGATGTTTGACGAGAAAATACTCCCTCTTTTCACCGCCTGGTAAGATATCTATGTGTTTGGTTTTTAAGGGTTATCTTTGTCGTTGCCACAGGAGCTCAACGATTCCTAATGCCACCACATGTTGCAGTTGGCATCAGCCGAAATCCTACGGGTGGTATTCGTACCTGGTCGTGGCTGGAGATTCTGAGCGTTTGGGAACGCTATTCTATTGTGGGCGGTAACGCTGTTTCTACTGGGTGGTAACGTCAACAGTGTTCCGGAGCCCTGGTTGGGGGCTCCAGAACGTGTGTGTCAGAGGTGGGTGTGTTTGCGCATGGAGTCGCCGTTGATTTCGATGAGATGGGATCGGTTAATAATCCTGGAACCAAACACCAACAATGACCACAACCAGCCGTTAGTCGACCACTTGACTAGAACAGCGTTACCACCCGAATAGAACACTGTTACCAAACAGTCAGAAATTCCACATAATAACTGCATATAGCGGTCGGGGTGAGCCAGTGTTCCGTTGAACAGTGAGCCGGTTCCGTTGGTGAGTGAGCCGGGGTGGTG
>JGI24699J35502_11133679_pt1 | contig 13419 bp, 14 predicted proteins | sample TergutMp193P4_FD_35502 | JGI IMG/M metagenome (IMG submission 35502) | reverse complement strand
CGAACTGACCTTTTTAGAGGAGAACGATGGATTGGCGTCACCAAGCCGCTTGCTTGACCGAAGATCCGGAGCTGTTTTTCCCGGTGGGCAACACCGGACCCGCATTGCTCCAGATTGAAGAGGCCAAAAAAGTATGTGCCAGGTGCGTCGTCCGCGACAAGTGTCTCCACTGGGCACTCGAAGCCGGTCAGGACCACGGCGTGTGGGGCGGGATGAGCGAGGACGAACGCCGTTCCATGAAGAGGCGGGCCGCCCGCTCACGTCTGCGCATGGGCTGAGGCTCATAAAGGAATTTTCACGATCGCCCGGGCCCCCACTCCGTCAGGATTGGGGACGAGGCTGAATTCGCCGTTCAGATCCTGCAGCAATGTCGTGACGATTGACAGGCCCAGACTCGTACGGGCCGTGTCGTCGACTTTGAATCCCTCCGGCAGACCCTGACCATTGTCGATGACCGACACCTCCAGACTGCCGTCGTCATCCCTATGGGGACGGACCACCACTGTGCCGGACGCCGCGGACAGCCCGTGCTCGATGGCGTTCTGGCACAGTTCTGTCATGATCAGGGACAGGGAGGTCGCCACCTCCGCCGGAATCTCTCCGAAACTGCCGTCCCGGCGCGCGTCCACATGCCCCCTCTCGGCGGCCAGGTCCCCGGTCAGCTTTAACAGACGGTCGGCGACGTCGTCGAAATCCACAGATCCCGACATGGAGTACGAGAGGATCTCATGGACGACGGCGATGGCCTGTACTCTCGCCATGGCCTCCTCGAGGGCCCCCTGAGCCTCGGTGGACTTCATCCTCCTGGCCTGGAGCCGCAGCAACGCGCTGACAGTTTGAAGGTTGTTCTTCACCCTGTGGTGGATCTCCCTGATGGTGGCGTCCTTGGTGACCAGTTGGCGTTCCTTGCGTCTGACCTCGGTGGTGTCGCGGCACACGACGAGTGTTCCGATACGTCCCTTCTTGTTCGTCAGGGGGAGGATCCTCATGAAGGCGGAGGCGTGGTCGGTCTCGACCTCGGCCTCCTCCGAGTGGGGAGATTTGAAGGCAGCCGCCAGACTGGTGTCCACAGGAGTGCCGGGCCGGTTCATCAGTGAGACTGTCAACGGCACGATCTTCTCCCCGATCAGGTCCGACATCAGACCCATCTTCCGATAGACGCTGACCGCGTTGGGGCTGGCGTACTCCACGACACCTCCCGTGTCGATCAGTATCAGTCCCTCCCCCACCCGCGGGCTGATCCCCGTCAGCCTGTTGTGGCCGGGATCGGGGAAGGCACCCCTCGAGGCCATCTCCGACAAGATGGCGGCGATCTCCAGATAGCGGTCCTCGAGTTCGCCGGGGGCCCGTACTCCCATCTGGTTGGTGTGTCTCTCGACGATCCCCCAGCAGGTTTTGTCGATCATCAGCGGGATGGCCCACACGTCGACGGGGATCCCCGCCTGGAGTTTGTTGTCGGAAGTCTCACAGATCTTGTGGGAAAGGTACGCCTGAGTGACCAGGTTCTCGGGGTCGTACGAGATGACCTCGCCGACGACGTCATCCTCCAGCGCTGTCGGACCCGTGGCCGGACGGATCTGGGCGATCGCGTAAAACTCATTGTCGTCGATGCCCGGCACCCACAGGATCAGATCGGAGAAGGCGAGATCGGCGAGGATGTGCCAATCGTCGATCAGAGCCTCCAGGTAGGCGGATTGGGCCTCGGTGATCTGGACATGGGGTTTGACGCTCGCGGGAATTCTCAGCACGCAGTCAAGAATATATGTCCTGGCCCCCACTCGCGCAGTTTGAGCGGATGTGGCAGACTAGTCCTTCGGCAAAACACAAAGGAGATTCATCATGGGCAAAGGCGGTCGCAAACGCAGGGCGCGCAAGAACAGCAAAGCCAATCACGGCAAGCGTCCAACAGCCTGACGGCGACGATCGGTGAGCCCCATATGGGGCATCCACCGGTCACAAATGCTCTTCGGCGGCCTTGATACGGCTGGTCACCTTGCTGAGCAGGTCCGGAGGGGCTTGCGCCGGAGAGTACGCGTGCTGGACTGCTGAGCGGATGGTGGACCAGATTTCCACCTCGTCGAAACACTCCTCGCACGTCGACAGGTGCAGCCGGATCGCGTCAGCGGTTTCCTCATCCAATTCATGATCGAGGAAAGCATTGATCCTCATCATCACGAATTCACACATTTTGGATAGATCAACCATAGATATCCTCCCCGGTCTCTTCCCCTATCCCGCACAATTCTTGCAGGTTCTTTCTCAATTGTGACCGGCCGCGGCTCAGCCGCGACATCACTGTGCCGACTGCGATATCGAGGATCACTGAGATCTCCTTGTACGAGAAACCCTCCACGTCGGCCAGATACACAGTGTACCGGTACTCTTCCTTCAACGCCTTCATCGCAGCCACGATTCGGGTGTCCGTCAGCTTGCTCAAAGCTTCCATCTCGGCCGAGGCGGTGGGAGCCGACGAATGAGACTCGGCGCTGGCCAGCTGCCAATCCTCGATATCGGGGCTGTCGGCGACCTTGGGAGAACGTTGGGCCTTGCGATAGGTGTTGATATAGGTGTTGGTCAGGATCCTGTACAGCCATGCCTTCAAGTTGGTGCCCTCCTGGAACTGGTTGAAGGAGGTGTAGGCCTTGGCATAGGTTTCCTGAATCAGGTCTTCGGCGTCGGCCTGGTGCCGGGTGAGTTTGAGCGCCGCCCCGTACAACTGATCGATGAAAGGCAACGCGTCCCGCTCGAAGCGGGCAGCCCGTTCGTCGCGCGCCTCTGTCAAAGTAGATGTCGCCGAGGTATCCATTGCGGAAGACACTACTCCCAATTCCCCGTAATAGACAGTGGTATCAAATTCTGCTGTGCCTGGTGTCATATCAGTATCAACATGGTATCTAGTGAAATTATTCCCATGTGTCTTGAACATTTTCTCATCCTATCAAGGTTGGCGGCACTTTTCGTCCTGTCCATGGAGTGTCGTACCTCACTAGTTTTCCGCGAGAGATGATAGAAAAGAGTACATGAGTTTCATACGCTTCTCTTCTCGTTGCCTCTTGTCCGGTTATTTCGTCGTCGATGGCCTGAAAGCCGCCATCGATCCCGAACCTCTCGTCGATGAGGCTGAACCATACGCAAGGAAGTTTACCTCATACGTTGATCGGGTATTGCCTGCTGGTGTCGCTCGGCGTGTCCCGAGTAAAACCGTCACTCTGGTGAGGCTCCACGGCATCGTCCAGGCCGCGGGCGCACTCATGATGGCCACGGGATTGTTCCGGCGCTGGGGCGCCGTCATCGTGGCGGCGAGTTACCTGCCCAAGGTGGCGTCCAGGCATCCCTCCACCTCCGACGACGTCCTCCCCTTCGCCGAAGATCTGGCCGTTCTGGGCGGTGTGATGCTGGAGGCAGGCAACAAGGGCACACACGGCCGTGCGTGCTGCCGTTCCCAAAAGAAGAAGACGCGCAAGGCGAATGCCGCAGCGGCCTCGAGCGCGAAGGCGGCGGCGAAGAAAGACCAATCCCGCCAGACTGACGCATTGAGGCACATTCTTTCATCGGCGACTTCATGACATGGTGGGCCCCCTCCAGCGCCGGACCGATCGAAGCCGAGGTTCCGGTACCCGGATCCAAATCGGCCACCGCCCGTGCTCTCGTCCTGTCGGGGCTGGCGGACGGCCCCGGATCCATCCGGGGGGGATTGGGGGCCCGTGACACAGATCTGATGATCGCCGGATTGAGGGGGTTGGGCGCCCGAATCGACGACAGCGACCCGCTTCGTTGGACGGTCGTCCCAGTCAAACAGTTTCCTCCAGAAGCCCTGATCGACTGCGGACTTGCCGGCACGGTGATGAGGTTCCTTCCCGCAGTCGCCGCGTCAGGGCCGGTGCGGGCGCGATTCGTCGGGGACCCTGCTGCGTCGAAGCGCCCCATGGAACCCCTCCTGCGGGGGTTGAGCCAGATGGGAGCCCGCGTGGACGGCACCCGCCTTCCTTTCACGGTGACCGGCCCGGTGAGCCGGCGGGAGGCGAGGATCGATTCCTCAACGTCCAGCCAGTTCATCTCCGCCCTGCTGCTGGCAGGGCCCCGGTTCCCCGGGGGAGTACGCGTCACCCATGCCGGCGGTCCCCTCCCCTCTGTCCCCCACATCGAGATGACTGTTGCCGCTTTGCGAGCCCGGGGGGTGGACGTGCTCCATGAGGGATCGACATGGGAAATCGCCTGCTCTCCCATCGGCGCCATGGACGAGGTCATCGAGCCGGATCTCACGACAGCCTCAGTCTTTCTGGCATCCGCCCTGGTCACCAGAGGAAAGGTCACCGTGCCCGGATGGCCTGCGACGACGACCCAACCGGGGGTGCGGGCCCTCGAGATCCTCGCCCAGATGGGTGGGCGGGTTTCGCGCTCCGAGTCCGCGGCGACGGTGTCGGGAACCGGGCGGATCTTGGGGATCGACATCGACCTTCACGACACGAGCGAACTCACCCCGGTGGTGGCGGGATTGGCATGTCTGGCCTCAGGACCCACCGTCATCCGCGGCGTGGGCCACATCAGGGGCCACGAGACCGACCGCCTCGCCGCCCTGAGCACCGAGATCACCGCACTGGGCGGGGACTGCGAAGAAACCGGGGATGGCCTGGCCATTCGTCCGAAACCGTTGAATCCCGGGATCTTCCACACCCATGCCGATCACCGGATGGCCCACGCGGGTGCCCTGATCGGGCTCCGGGTGAGCGGGATCGGACTGGACGATGTGGGGTGCACCTCGAAGACCATGCCCGATTTCCCCCAGGTGTGGGAGGCCATGGTTTCATGAGAGAGCCGAATTCATCCATCTTCGCCGACGACCATGAGGGGTTCGGACGTCCCCCCAAGAGAACCCGGCCGCGTACCAAAGAACGTCCCGACTACGGCCGGCTTCCCATCGCCAGAGTTGTCACCATCGACAGGGGACGGTACCGGTGTGTCGTCGACGGAGTCGACGTCACGGCCGCCAAGGCACGGGCTCTGGGACGGAAATCGGTGATCGTCGGGGACTTCGTCCGCCTCGACGGGGACATCTCCGGAGAGCCGGGGAGCCTGGCCCGGATCGCGGAAGTGGAGGAACGCCGTACGGTGTTGAGGCGTACCGCCGACGACGACGACCCGTACGAACGTCCGATCGTGGCCAACGCCGACCAACTGGTCATCGTCGCCTCCCTGGCCGAACCCGAGCCGCGCATGGGGATGATCGACCGTATCCTCGTCGCCGGGTACGATGCCGGGCTGGACCCGGTCCTGTGCCTGACCAAAGCGGATCTGGCGTCGCCCGACGAATTGGTCGCTGCGTACGAACCTCTGGAGATCCCCTGTTTCGTCCTCCAACCCGGCTGCGACCTCGATCCTCTGAGATCGGCGTTGGACCAGCAGACCTCGGTGTTCATCGGGCATTCCGGGGTGGGCAAGTCCACCCTCGTCAACGAGCTGATCCCGGACGCGGCCAGGCGCACGGGCAGCGTCAACGAGGTGACCGGGAAGGGGCGTCACACCTCCACCTCTGCCATCGCCCTGCAGCTGCCCTCTTCCACCGGCTGGGTGATCGACACCCCCGGGGTACGCTCTTTCGGCCTGAAACACGTCGACCCCGACCATGTCATCTCCGCCTTCTCAGACTTGGCCGAGATCGCCCAGGACTGCCCCCGCGGATGTACCCACCGGGGGGACGAGAGTGAATGCGCCCTGGATGAGGCCGTACGGGCCGGCACCCTGCCGGCTGAGCGGGTCGAATCCTTCCGCCGCATGGAACTGAGCAGAACCGACTGGTGATGGCTTGTCGCCGGTGTCCTCCCGGAGCAGGATGATACTCTTGTCCCATGGCCGACAATTTCATCGACGATCTTCGTCTCGCTCATATGCTCGCCGACGCGGCGGACTCCATCACCATGGAACGTTTCCGCGCCCTGGACCTGGATGTGTCCCTCAAGCCCGACCGTACCGAGGTTTCCGATGCCGACAAGGGAGTCGAGGAGGCCGTACGGCGTACCCTCGCCACCGCCCGTCCCCGTGACGCTTTCCACGGTGAGGAATCCGGCGATTCCGGATGGGGGCCGAGACGCTGGGTTGTCGATCCCATCGACGGCACGGCCAACTATGTCCGTGGAGTCCCAGTGTGGGGAACGCTGATCGCCCTGATGGTCGAAGACCAACCCGTTGTGTCCGTTGTGAGCGCTCCGGCTCTCACCCGCCGTTGGTGGGCGCATACCGGAGGCGGGGCCTACACCGGCAAGTCCCTCCTGTCGGGCCGCCTGCTGTCGGTGTCGCCGATCAGGGTTGTGACCGACGCTTTCTTGTCGTACTCCTCCTTGTCAGGATGGGTCGAATCGGGTCGGGGGCGCCAATTCGGCAACCTGCTGAGGTCCGCCCACCGTACCCGGGGGTTCGGCGACTTCTGGAGCTACATGCTGGTCGCCGAGGGCGCGGTCGACATCGCCTGCGAACCTGAACTGGCCCTGCACGACATGGCCGCACTGGTCCCCATCGTGACCGAGGCGGGCGGACGTTTCACCTCCATCGATGGAGATCCGGGCCCTGTCGGTCCGGGTGCGCTCGCCACCAACGGCCTGCTCCACGACGAGGTCCTGGACTTCTTCGCCCTCGACGACGATGACTACTCCGAGGACTCCCTGGTCATCCCCCGACGGGCGATCTGACCACCGAATGAATCCTCCAGGGCGTGATCACCTGTCGGAAGGACATGATTTCCCGCCCGGTGTTCACCAATCGATCTGGGAGACCCGTATGGTCTCGGGAAGGGCCCGAAGTTCCTCGATGAGCCCAGGATCGCTGGCGGAACCCAGATCGGTGACGGCGTAGCCCAATAAACCGCGCGTGGACAATTGTTGTGCTTCGACGTTGACGTTGTGATTGCCGAAGATGGTGTTCACCTTGGCGAGCACACCGGGTACGTTGGCGTGCAGGTGGAGGATCCGGCTCACCCCTGAGACCTCCATCTGGACCTGGGGCAGATTCACAGACATGGTCGTCGTACCGTGTTCGGCGTAGTCAGCGAGTTTTCCGGCCACGAAATGGCCGATGTCCTGCTGGGCCTCCTGGGTCGAGCCGCCCACATGCGGGGTGAGGATGACATTGTCGATCCCCTGCAGAATGCAGCTGAACGGGTCTCCCGACTCTGCCGGTTCTTCAGGAAAGACGTCGATCGCCGCACCAGCGACATGGCCGGACTCGAGAGCCTCTTTCAACCCGGTATGGTCCACCACCGAGCCCCGGCACAGGTTGATGAGGAAACTACGATGCTTCATGGCATCGAACTGCTTGGCTCCGAAGAATCCCTTGTTCTGCGGTCGTCCGTCCACATGGAGGGAGACCACATCCGACTGGATCAGCAACTCGTCGAGGGTTTCGCACCGGTGCGCGTTGCCGAGGGCGAGTTTGTCCGCGATGTCGTAGAAAACCACCCTCATGCCCAAAGATTCCGCGAGGACCGACAATTGCGACCCGATGTTGCCGTACCCCACGATCCCCAGCGTACGGCCCCGTACCTCATGGCTTCCCTTCGCGGTCTTCAGCCACACCCCTTCCTGCATGTGCCGGTTCTGGTCGGTGAGGTGGCGGGCCAGGGCGATGATCTCGCAGATGGCCAATTCCACCACGGAACGCGTGTTCGAGTACGGAGCGTTGAACACAGCCAGACCGGTGCGGGCGGCAGTTTTGAGGTCGATCTGATTGGTGCCGATGCAGAAGGCTCCGACGGCTGTGAGCCCAGGGCAGGCATTGATCACGTCAGCGGTGACAGTCGTACGCGAGCGGATCCCCAACAGGTCGACCCCGTCCAACGCCTCGATGAGGTCGGATTCGTCCAGAGCGCCCGGCATCGTGGACACGTCGAACCCACGATCTGTGAGCAGGCGGACAGCAGATTCATGGATATTCTCTAACAGAAGGGCTTTCATAGGGCTCCATTGTGCCAGTCTTCCAGTTCGTTGAACGACTTATCCCGGCTTTCGGTCTTTTACGGGGGGCGGTGGTGCACATTCACGGGGCATGCAATCCTCGTGTGGCGACGCCTACCGCGGAGAACGGATGGTGCTCAAAAGTTCGCGGGTGTAGTCCTGACGGGGGTCGTCCATGATCTGAAGGGTGGGGCCGGACTCCAGGAGATGGCCGCGTCTCAGGACGCCGATGTGATCGCAGGTGTGACGGACGACGGCAAGGTCATGGGTGACCATGATCAGGGTGAGGCCCATGGAATCGACGAGGGAATTGAGCAGGTTGAGGACATGCGCGCGGACGCTCACGTCGAGGGAGGAGACGGGTTCGTCGGCGAGGAGGATGGTCGGCTTGGGAGCAAGGGCCCGGGCGAGGGCGATCCTTTGGCGCTGGCCGCCGGAGAATTCGTGGGGGAAAAGTTTGGCTGCGGATTGGGGCAGGCCGACTGCTTCCAGGACCTCGCGGACACGGGATTGGTGGTCGGCGGGGACTCCGGGTTTGCCTTTGACCAAGGGTGAGCGCAGAGGTTCGGAGACGATGTCGGCGATCGTCATACGCGGGTCGAGGGAGGACCGGGGATCCTGGAAGACCATCTGCACGTTGGTACGAAGGGCGGCCATCATCTCTTTGTCGCCGAGGTCGAGGCTGTGCCCCATGAACCTCACCTCTCCCGAGGTGGGGCGGGTCAGTCCGGCGAGGAGTTTCAACAGGGTCGTCTTCCCAGACCCCGACTCCCCCACGATCCCCCATCTCTCGTGGGTCCCGATGGTGAGGTTGATTTCGTCCAGGGCGGTGGTCTCGCGGCGGCGGGTGCCGAAAGCCATCGTGACACGGTCCAGTTCGAAAGCTATCATGAGTCCTCCTCGGTGAAGAAGTCCTCGATGACCGGCAACCGCTCGCCGGGCGGGATCTGGTCGATGCTGGCCGTGGCGACAAGACCCTTTGTGTACGGATGGCGCGGATGGGCGAAGATCTCGTCAGTCAATCCGCTCTCCACGATCCGTCCGGCATGGATGACGGCCACATCCGTGCAGATCCGTGAGACCAAACCCAAATCGTGTGAGATGAACAAACATGCGGCGTCGACGGCGGCGAGTTCCTCATCCAGCATGGCCAGCACCCTCGCCTGGACGGTCGCGTCCAGGGCGGTGGTGGGCTCATCGCAGATGACCAGGGCGGGATTGTTCATCACGGCCATGGCGATCACCACACGCTGGCGCTGTCCCCCGGAGAGTTCATGAGGGTACGCGTCGGCGACCTTCGACGCATGGTCCAAACCGACCCTGTCGAAGATCTCCTCCACCCGCTGCCGGGTTCTCAAGGTCGAGGAACTGCGGTGCAGCCCGATCAGTTCCGCCGCCTGGCGCCCGACTTTCATTGTGGGATCCAGAGCCGTCATGGGTTCCTGGAAGATCATGGTGATCGTGTTCCCCCGCAGGGCCGAAAAGACCCGGTCACTGAGGTTCATCAACGAAAGCCCTTGGAAAATAACAGATCCAGTGACATGGGCATTGTCGGGCAACAGGCCCATGACTGCTGAGGCGAGGACGGTCTTGCCGGAGCCCGAGGCTCCCACAAGTCCCAGACGCTGGCCCTGTTCCAGACTCAGATCGGCACTGTCCAGCACCTTCATATGGCGATGGCCGAAATCCACACTGAGATCGCGTACCTCCAACAGGCTCATCGCACCTCCTTCAGCCGCGGGTCCAGATAGTCGCGCAGCCCGTCGCCCAACAGGTTGAAGCCCAGGACGGCCACGGCGATCGCGATGCCCGGGATGAAAGCCTGGACCGGAGACGCGAAGAGGTTGGCGTCGCGAAGCATGCGCCCCCAGGTGGGGGTGGTTCTCGGCGCCGACAAGCCGAGGTACGACAGGCCCGCCTCGGCGAGGATGGCCATCGAGAAGGAGGCAGCCGCCTGGACACCCAGCAGCGGGGAGATATTCGGCAGGACATGGCGTACGGCGATGACGGCTCGCGGGGTGCCGCAGACCTCGGCGGCAAGGATGTAGTCCTGACTCATCACCGTCAGCGTCGCCGCCCTGGCCATGCGTTGGAAGACGGGAATCGTGGAAATGCCGATGGCGACGGTTGCCGTCCCCACCGAGGCGCCCCGGGCGGCGGCCAGCAGAATGGCCAGCAGCAGCGCCGGGAGGGCGAAGAGGATGTCGGAGCCTCTCGCAATGATCTCTCCGGCCACTTTGTGGCCCATCCCGGAGACGATCCCCAGGGGCACCCCGATGACCGCCGCGATGGCGACGGCGAAAACTCCGACCAGCAGTGTGGTCTGCGCGCCGACGAGCAGGCGCGAGAAGGTGTCCATCCCTGAACTGTCGGTTCCCAGGATGTGGGGCCAGGCGAGCGGTCCGTACCTGTTCGTCGAGTCGACTCTGCCGGGATCGAAGGGGGTCCACACCAGGGAGACGAATCCAGCCAGCACGACCAGTGAGGAACAGACGATCCCGACGAGGACGGTACATCTTTTCATGCCCGTACCTCCTTGGCCACGCGGGGGTCGATGGCCAGATAAGCCACGTCGACGAGGAAGTTCACCATGAGGACGACGAACACCAAGAGCATGGCGACCCCCTGAACGACCATGAGGTCTTTCGACAGCGCCGACTGGACGAGAAGGCTCCCCAATCCGGGAAGGACGAACACTTGTTCCACCAGGATGGCGCCCACGAGGAGGGAGGAGATCTGCATGCCCAGCACTGTGACCAGGGAGACGGCGACGTTGCGGGTGCCGTGGCGGATCAGGCCGCGCCATTTGGTCCATCCGACGGCACGTGCCGTACGGTAATAGTCCTCGGTGAGGACGTCGATGAACCCCGCCCGGACGTAGCGGACCAGGAAACACCCCTGTACAAGCACGATAGAGGACACAGGCAGAACCAGATGGGAGGCCCATCCTCCGACGGAGGTCCTCAACGGGACGTACCCATTGGCGGGGAACCACCCCATTTTGACTGCGAAGAGGATCGTGAGCAGGGTGCCGGCGAAAAAGACGGGGATGGCCAACCCGACATGGCTGGCGGCGTTGACGACCGCACCGGTCCACCGGCGGCGCTTCATGGCGGAGAACATTCCCAGCGGGAGGGCGAGGAGCAGCGACAATGGCACAGAAAAACCCACCAGCCATGCTGTCACCGCGAGCCGGGGCACGACCTGGGAGACCACCGATTCACCGGTGGCATACGAAGTGCCCAAATCCCCTTGGAGCATCCCGGCCACCCATTCGATGTAGCGGAAGGCCATGGGACGGTCCAGACCCCACCGTGCACGAAGGGCTGAAACCGCATCAGGGCTGGCGCCCGTACCCAGTGTCGCCACCGCCACGTCGCCCGGCAATGCCTGGACGATCAGGAAAATCACAACCGACGCCGCCACAACCGTACCGAGGAAGATGGCGAGGCGGCGGGCGAAGGCCCTGAGAAGGGGCATGGTCATCCCTTGGAGATTGTGGTCACATCGAAGCTGAGCGAGGTCGAGTTCTGTGCGATTCCGGCGATCCCCGGTTTGGCCACGATGAGGTTGGGGAAGACGAAGAGCCAGTCTGCGGCTGCGTCGTCGGCGAGCATCTTCGCTGCCTCACGCATGTCTGTGATGAACTGGGCCGGGGACGCCTCGTCGGCCTGGGTGATCAGGGCCTGGAACGCCGGGTTGTCGTAATGCCAGTAGTAATCGGGGCGCGCAAAATTCACAATGTCTCTGGCCTCGACGTGGGCGACGATCGTCATGTCGTAGTCACCGCCCAAGAAGACCTCGGGCAGCCAGCGGGAGGAAAAGTCCAGTTCGTCGACGGTGACCGTGATGCCGATGTCGGCCAGTTGGCTCGCGATGAAGGTGGCCGCCGGAGGCGCGTACGGTGTGATGGGCACCCTGAGCGCCAGCGTCAGGTTGCTCACGCCGGCCTGGGCAAGCAGGTCTTTCGCCTTTTCTGGATCGTAGGGATAGGTGTTTGACAAGTCCTGATAGTACGGGTCGGTGGGGACCACCATGGACCCGATGAGAGTGCCTTTGCCGCCCCACACCGTGTCGACGAGCGCCTGGCGGTCGATGCCGTAGCAGATGGCCTGTCGTATGAGAAGGTTCTGCAGGGCTGGACGGTCATGGTTGAACCCCAGGACGATCTCACCGTTGGTCGTCCCCTCGCTGACCGTGAATCTCGACGTGTCCGAGAACTGTGGAAGGGAATCGGGAGAAGTCATCTCCCCCACGATGTCGAGGTCGCCCGAAAGCATGGCCGCGACCATGGCGTTGGGGTCGGGGATGTACCGGAAAGTCACCTGGTCGAAGTTCGCCTGAGTCGTTCCCCAATAGTTCGTGTTCTTCTTCAGGGTGATCCGGTCCCCCTTGACCCAGGTGTCGAAGGCGTACGGCCCGGAGCCCATCGGGGCGGTGGCCAGATCGGTGATCGACGGGTCGAGGATGATGCCCGGGGTGGAGGTCATGGCGTACAGCCAGAAGTTGCTGGGCTGACTGAGGCTGATGTCGACGGTGTGCTCGCCGACCGCTGTGATGTCGGAGACGACGGCCGTCTGGGATTGCAGGACCTGGCTCGTGCCGTTGCGCATGGTGTTGAGGCTTGCGACCACCGCGTCAGCGTTCACCGGGGCGCCGGAGGCGAATGTGGCTTGTTCGTTCAGATGGAATGTGTACGTCTTTCCGTCGTTGGAGACGTCGTAACTCGTGGCCAGTAAAGGTTGAATGTTTCCATTCGAATCCATTTTCACGAGGGTCTCATACACGTTGTACAGCAGCAGCTGCGGAATCGAGGCCGCATCCGAGGTCGTCAGGTCGAGAGTCCCCGGTTCGAGGGTGACCCCGACGGTCAGACTTGTGGGATTCGCGGACGTCGGCGTGGACGTGCATCCGGCCAGAAGTACGGCCAGACCAGCGAGGATCCCGAAGCCCCTTCTGAGACGAAAAACTCTCATAACACATAACCTTTCATGTCCAGAGCGAAAAGTCTACAACGAGCCCTCCGCCCAACCGGGCCACTTGACGATTTCGTACGTAGAATCGTCACTGTATTCCCACCTGTCGCGCTGATGAAGTCATAATTCTTCGATTCCCGACCGGATCGGCCCTGCCCTATGACATAAGTCAACAATTGCGCACCAGATTTGGCTCCTCGTTCGGTCGGGCACCACTTGTGTCGCGAAAACCATGGGTTTTCGCTGCATGACTAATGCCCGATCGTGCCGTGCTCCTCTTGCGATACCGAGTTTGCGCAGTTCTGTGCTTCCTTTCAATGATTCCACCGTCGATGCCGTCGGATGATTTGGATCGGGCTGGAATGTCTAGTACACTAAGGAGGCCGACGCGGGGTGGAGCAGCTCGGTAGCTCGCTGGGCTCATAACCCAGAGGTCATAGGTTCAAATCCTATCCCCGCTACAAATGTGGACATCATATGTCCTAGTCAATGAGGGTTTT
>JGI24699J35502_11133680_pt1 | contig 13420 bp, 7 predicted proteins | sample TergutMp193P4_FD_35502 | JGI IMG/M metagenome (IMG submission 35502) | reverse complement strand
TCCAACTGCTATAGTTAGATGCACTACCACTGAATGTAACGGTACTGCCGGTCGTATAGGAAGAACTGTTCGTGGAGAAACTGCTTATGACAGGATTTAGCAGAGTAACACTTTTGGTTATTCTGTTCTCTTCTGAATGGTCTGTTCTGTACCATACAAGAGTGAAATTATAAGTTCCTGCTAGATTACTACCGGTATTCCAAGTATCCCAAAAATTAGTTTCAGTTCTATCATATCGTGAAAAAACCTCAGTACCTCCCGAATTTTTAACAATAATATGATAGTGCCAAAAATCTGAACTTCGATAGGTCATTGTTGCTCCTATATCAATCGGGTCACCAACCTTAAATTGCGTACTTGATGGTGCATAAAAATTGAAACTTGTGGCAAAAGCGTTCGTTGTCCCCAAAAACATTGTCGCCAAAAACAATAACGACATCAGTCTAAATTTATTGATTGTTTTCATAGCTTATTCCTCCTTTTCATTATTGTTATTACCAAGATACTGCGCCCACTGTTGCTTTACCTCAGGCGTCGGCTCAATATTGTTGTCAATAGCAAATTGTATTTGCTTTGCATATTCGCCGAGCCACCATTGCAAATTGGGAGGCATATTGTCGGCAAAAAAGCCGTTGGTGTCGGAATAACCCAAAACCGGCGTTATGCGGTCATCGCCAGCTACAATAACAAAACTTTTGTTATCTTCTGTCCCAAATACATAGAAATAAACAGTTTCGTTTTTATTTGCTTGCGAAGCACGCATAGCGGCGTTAGTGTTTCCACTGTTACTACTACTGCTTTTGTAGAGCAGTTCCATTGTTTTTTGTGGAACAACCTGCGCCTTTAGTTGAGCTGTACTATCAACATTGTGCGCTACAGAAGAGCGCAATAACGTTTGGGTTGCTACCTGGCGTGCCATATTTTCATTTACCGGCTTACTCCAAACCGGCAACACAATGGTTGCCAATGCTAATAAGAGAATACTTAAGAAAATGGATTTTCTTCTTATAAATTCCAAATACATAATTGTTTAATTTTAAAGTGTTATTTTAAAAAACTGAATATTATCTACCACCACTCTCTACGACAATCTCATCCGGTTTGCATATAATAAATTTTTCACTTTTTGCAGAATCAACGCTCGCATTGGCTTGTCAGTCGTTTTACGTTGACATATTACCCTAAGCTTGAATATGAACTGCAAATAATAAACCGTATCGTCATTTTTTCATTGTCAAAAATACTGTTGCTTTTATAAGTAACAGAAATGCTAAGTTTGACTTTTTTTATTTACTAATAATCAATACTATATAAATAATGAAAATGCTATTTATTTTGAATGAAGATACAATGAACAACATTTTAATTATGTAAAGAAATAAAACGATTATAGTCTATTCGGAAATAGGAAATGAGAATCGTTAAGTATGCCTTATGTAAAACATTTGAAAAACATTTTTCTATAATATGCATATTATTATGGAGTAATAATGTTTTTGAAGATAAAAATCGTTTTTTTATCCTCAAAATCCTAACAGAGGAATTTGTCTTTTTAGCAATATAAAAACATGGCTTTATCCCACCTGGCTAAATTATTAGCTGGTCGATAAGGAGTAGAGGTTTTGGATTATATAAAATGAAAAGATATAGATAAAAAATCTTGTCACGTTTTAGATTTCTTCAGTAATAGCATGCTCATTATAGCCTACCTATTCCTTAGAAAATAATATTATTATCGTATTAACATTTATTAACCAAATAAATTATCACCATTGACAGCTTATTTACTACATTTGCATTTTATATTTAATACATACTGTTACTTATAAAAGCAACAGTTTTTTTATTTTGTCAGGTTTGACTTTTCCACAAGAAACTATTATTCATCGAATTCAATTTCCATCCCTCAACCCCTTAAAGAGGGTAAATGCGTGACAAGATTTTTCTGTTCGCCTCTCCAACATCGGAGCTATCGAGTTGGGAGATATAAATCTGGGTTGTCCTTTCCGATTCATGTCCCATACCCCTGCTGATGGTTGCAATTGGAATTCCTTCTTGCGAAGCCAGCGATGCCCACGAATGACGGGCGACATAGCTTGTAAGATGTTCATCGATGCCGGCGAAATTGGCTAATTCTTTCAGTTTCTTGTTATAAATAGCCAAAGCAAACTTGGTTTTCTCCCATTTAACCTGTTCGCTGCAATTTTCATATTTTCTGAGGATTGGGAAAATGTAATCCGAATTGGAATCAAAATAGCGATTGATGATTTCCTTTATGCAATCTTCCAATCGAATGGTAATTGTTTGTCCGGTTTTTTTGCGCTTATACCTGATAAAGCCGCCCTTGATATTCTCTTTTTTCAAATTTGCCATATCGGAAAACGACATTCCCTGTGTGTAAAAACAGAACAAAAACAAGTCGCGGATAAAGCATAGCGAATTTAGCTTTGTTTCCTTGATTTCTCTTTCTTCTTTAAATTCGTCGATCTTTACTTCTGCCAAATGGGAAATAGCATTCGCACAGATTGCCCGTTTTTCTGTCTTGGCATTTCCGGTGAATACATCCGAAAACGGTTTGTCTCTTGTGTCTTTAACAATGAAAAGTTTTTCAGCAATTGCCTGATTGTAAGCCGCACGAAGTGAACGCATGTAGCACGAGATTGTGTTTTTACTTTTGTTTTCAGTCAGCAGGTAGCGTTCATAATCCTTAATCAAGTCGCCATTGATTTTCTCGATGCTGATATCTTTGCCATTAAGAAATTTAAGAAAGCTATGCGCTGCAAATTTGTAGATGTGAGCCGTACCGAACTTATTGCCGTCGTTCCGTTTTCCTATTATCTTTTCAATGTATTCGCAAAACAGTTTTCCATGCTGCTGTTCACGGAAACAATGTATCACATCCTGCGATGAGTAATTGCCGGTCGCTCCAAACATTTCGATAATTTTGACGATTAATTCCCTGTCTTTTTTCAACTTATCCCCAATTGCTGCAAGCTCTTTTTTCCGTATAGGAGAGCTGCGTTTCAAAAAGTTTATCTTTTGCTGTTTTTCGTCCCATTCATCAAAAGATAAGGCATAGCCGGTTGAAATTGTACTTGTTATACGATGCCTTGTGACACGCATTTGCAATATTCCGCTTTCCTGCGCCCGCTTCGACGCTCTCAATGTAAACTTAATACTTGTTTTCATAAATTATAAATTTTTAAGATGATTTAATTAATTAAATGTAGAACAAAATTAAGGGTAAAAAGGTTAAATCTTTATCATTGGATTATTGTACACATAATTTGGACTAAATAGACCATTGATAAACATAATTTTCTTTTAGTTTTGCAGCGTGTAATTATGTAATTAATATTGGATAATCTAAATTAAATAAATTAAAACAATCATGAAGAAAAGACCTATGTATTCTTTTGTCCTTTTCGCAAGGATATGGTTAGGAGTTTCACTTCTTCTTTTTACAAGTGGAGTAGTGAAAGCAGATTCTGCAATTGAGCAGCAACAAAGAAAGACAATTACAGGTAAGGTTTCCGACAAGGACGGCGATGCTATTATTGGTGCAAGTGTTGCCGTGAAAGGAACAACTACAGGGGATGTTACAGATGGGGACGGCATTTTCACATTAAGTAATGTATCGGAAGGCGAGACGATTTTTGTTTCGTATATCGGCTTTATTAGACAGGAATTTATTGTGGACAGTCGAAATGAATACAACATTACACTGTTGGAAGATAGTAAACTCTTGGAAGAGGTCGTGGTTGTAGGCTACGGCGTACAGAAAAAAGTAAATTTAACGGGGTCGGTGTCGTCGGTTAATATGAATGAAATGATTCAGGGACGTCCCATTACCAATTTATCTAAGGGATTGGCAGGAATGGTACCCGGACTTTTGGTGACTTCAACGAACAACCGCCCGGGCAATGACAATTCCTCCATGTTAATTCGTGGCTTGGGAACATTGAATAATGCGGCTCCTTTAGTACTGATTGATGGAATGGAAGGGAATATTAGCAATGTCAATCCCCAGGACATTGAAAATCTATCCGTTCTGAAAGATGCCGCTTCAGCTGCTATCTACGGTTCACGTGCCGCGAACGGGATTATCTTGATTACTACCAAACAGGGAAAGACAGGGGCTGTGAAAGTGGATTACAATGGATACCTTTCTTGGGAATCTCTTGGTAAGACCTTTAATCCGGTTAGCAATTATGCTAATTATATGGAATTGATAAACGAAGGATTCCGAAATTCCAATATGCCGGCGAAATTTTCACAGGAAAAAATAGATTTGTGGCGGGCGAATGAAAATGGCGACCAGTTGCTGTATCCCAATACCAATTGGATTGATGCTACTTTCAAAACATCCTTGTCAACGAATCATACGATTTCCGTATCGGGCGGTAGTGAAAAAGTCCGGGTCTTTTCGTCTTTTGGTTATATGAACAATCCGGGACTCATGGATAATTCAGGATATAAAAAATATGACTTGCGGGCTAATATAGAAACGGATGTAACTTCGTGGCTGAAACTTGCAGCTAACTTGAACGGATACATTGCTTATACGCAACCGGGAACGGATAATATTGATAATGCTTTTACTTACGGTTCGGCAACAACTCCGGGAATGGTATTCCGTGCGCCGGATGGCCGCTACGGCGCTATGAACAATACGGAAGACGATACCCAAGCCGCTGCTAATAATCTGCTGCGCCGATTGAATAGTATAAAAGGTGATTATGTAAAACGTAATTCTAAGGCACGCTTAGTCGGAACACTGGCTCCATTCAAGGGATTCACGATTACCGGTTCATTTAATTATGAATTATTAGATGATCAGCGGCATTCCCAGCCTGTATTTATTGATGGATGGAATTTTTTGACAAATACCATAACCGTTTCCGGTACCGGACGAACTTCTGTTTCGGAAGCCAATTATAAGACAGAGCGGAATTTCATGGATGCTTTTGCTAATTATAATATTAATTTTTTTGAAGACAAACTGAATTTGCAAGCTATGGCAGGCGCCAGTCAGGAACAATATGCATACTATTGGTTCAGTGCATCTAAATTAGATTTGCTCGACCCGAACTTAGGCGTAATCAATGGAGCTATTGCCGATATGTCATCTGCCGGCAACCGCGTGGAATGGGCTATGCGTTCTTTCTTCGGCAGGATTAATCTCAGTTGGGACAATAAATATTTGTTTGAAGCTAATTTACGCGCTGATGCTTCTTCCCGTTTCTTACCCAACAAGCGTTGGGGATACTTTCCTTCGTTTTCTGCCGGCTGGCGCATCGACCAAGAAAGTTTTATGAAAGATTTGTCGGCAACTTGGTTAAGCAATCTGAAACTTCGGGCTTCTTATGGAGAATTGGGTAATAATGCATTATATACAGATCAAAATTTAGGAAACTACGATTATTTAGCCACATACACTCAAAGTAATTATATTCTCAACAGAGCGTTGGCAATGGGACTTTCTCAAACTGCTATTGCCAACGCCAATTTAACATGGGAAACGGGTAAAGTAACTGATGTCGGAATTGATTTCGGATTTCTGAAAAATCGGTTAAATGGAACCATTGATTATTTCAACCGGAAAACAGTGGATATATTAATTGATTTGCCGGCTCCTGCCGTACACGGAAACGCATCTATTCCAAAGCAAAATAGCGCTATTATGGTAAATCAAGGCGTGGAATTTTCGTTGAATTGGATGGATAAAATAGGAGATTTCAATTATGCAATTAATGGAAATATCTCGTGGATGAAAAATAAGGTAACCAAATTTAAGGGGAGTGATTATAGCTTAAATGGTGCAAATATGATTCAGGAGGGCTTGCCTTACAACATTCAATATGTGATGCTTGTTGACCGGATTGTTCAAACAGATGCCGATTTGGCTTATGTTCAACAGATAGTTGATAATGCTCCGATTGATCAGGCTACCGGAAAACAGAAAGATCCATTTGCTACCATCAAGAGACCTGTTAAGGGAGATTTGCTGTATAAAGATGTGAATGGCGACGGTTTGATCAACAATGACGACCGAGTGACAGTTGGAAATGGTTCCGTTCCGAATCTGGTATATGGACTTACCCTCTCAGCCGGTTACAAAGGCTTTGATTTTTCAGCATTGATACAGGGAATTTCAGGAATCAAAATGCTTTATGTAGATAATTATTTCACTCCGAATGTCAGATGGGGATATCAAATCGACAAAACGATTGCAGAAGGAAGATGGGTTGAAGGACGTACAGATGCAAAATATCCTCGCTTATTGGAATATTCCGACACCCGAAATGCCATTAATAGCGATTTCTGGGTACAAAATAAATCATTTTTGAAGATTAAAAATATTCAGTTAGGCTATACAATACCGAAAGCGCTGACAAGAAAAGCCTATATCGACAAATTCCGTGTTTACGGTAGTTTGGAAAACTTCTTTACATTTACCGATTATATCGGGATGGATCCGGAAATAACGAATACAGTTTATCCAACTATACGGCAGACTGTAGTAGGCATTAATTTAACATTTTAATTATATTCGCAATGAAAAAATATAATATCATATTATCGCTATTTGCGTCCCTCTTTTTATTGAGCGGATGCTACAACTTGGACAGATATCCTTACGACCAAGTTAGTTCAGGAATATTCTGGCAGACGGAAAGTCAAGCCAAACAAGGAATGATGGGAGTTTATAATGACATGAAAAATGAAAATGCGTTTGGACTTACTTTCGCATTCGATTGCTCTGGCGACGTCGGATTAGGTTATGATCCACCCAGCCTCAATTATGTATTTTTAGGCACTTATACTCCGGCTACCGGACAGGTACTTAGTAAATGGCAAACGCTGTATGACGGAGTTATGCGTGCTAATACGGTGATACAGAATATTCCGAATGTGAATATGACTGACGAATTGAAAGCACGGTATATTGCTGAAGCCAAATTTATGCGGGCGCTCTATTATTTTCAATTGATGGATCTTTTTGGCGCTGTTCCGCTGTATGATGAAACGACTGTATTGGACAAGGATTTTAATGAGATGAAGAATCCACGCACTCCTGCTGATCAGATTCGCACGTTTATTCTAAATGATTTAGATGTTGCCATTGCTTCATTACCGGTTAAGTGGGCAGATGCTGATTATGGCAGAGCTACCAAAGGCGCTGCTTACGGATTGAAAGGGAAGGTTTTGTTATATGCAAAAAAATATGCAGAAGCAACAACGTGTTTTGAAGAGATTGTTAAAGATCCTTCTGCCCGCGGATATGGATATGCCTTATATTCGAGTTATGAAAATTTGTTTAAACCGGCTGGGCATCAGAGCTCCGAAATGATTTTTGCTATTCAAAATTCCGGAGGCACCGGGATGAATTACGGAATGCCGATGACATTTTATATGGGCAGCCGTTCTTCTTTTGGAAGCTGCTGGGACAATGTGATGGCATCTACCAGTTTTGTCGATTCGTATGAATACAAAGACGGCAAACCTTTCAATTGGAACGATATTATTCCCGGATTCAACGAAAGTACAGAAATAAAAGACAAAACATTCCGAGCGACTCTCTCTGCCGACCTAAAAACGGTAGTGACTTACCCTGAAAGTAAAAATACATTGCTTGCCATGTATGAGACTCGCGACCCGCGGATGGCAACGTCTATTCTGCTTCCCTATACGGTGTATAAAGGATGGATATCGAATGCCCCGAAAGATTGTGAATATGTAGTGGCTTCCGGAGCCAATGAAAACAATGGTTTCGTTCGGGTCAACAACGGATGGGAATGTTATCTGTGGCGGAAATTTGTTGCAGAAAACAATATGAATGGCGGAATTACTGATCGCGCACATACTCCAATCAACTTTCCTTTGATTCGTTATGCGGATGTATTGCTGATGTTGGCGGAATGTTATAACGAAACAGGGAAACAAAGCGATGCAGTTGCTCTGATTAATTTAGTCCGCGACAGAGTCGGAATGCCGGGAATCAACAGCGGACCCGCCTGGTTGGCGGCAAATACCAAAGACGAAGTATTCAATCGAATCCGGCATGAACGTGCAGTAGAATTGGCGGCAGAAGGACTTAATTACAGCGACCTTCGCCGTTGGGGACTTTTAACAACGTTGAAAGATAAAGTAGAATATGGATTTACAGGAAAACGGCAATTTACGCGAGTAGTAACCGATCGTGATTACCTTTGGCCTGTACCTTCTACTGAAATCGATAAAAATCCGAATTTAAAACCAAATAATCCGGGTTGGGATTGATATTTTAAACTATAAATTAAACGTTCATGAAAAATAGACGAATTATTGCTGTTGTATGTTTTCTTATATTGATAATCACGCCGATATACGCATATATCGAACGCAATTTATTACAACAGAAAACAAATGTTGATGCATTAAAAAAAGCGCTGGTGATGAAGCAGCAGTGGATTCCCTACCCGGCTTATAACGACCGGCCGGGTTGGGATCAATTTTTGGGAGAATACAAAAGTGATCTCATTCTGTTGGGAGAGAAACAGCTCGACTATCAATGGCAGGTAGTGAAAGCTTCGGACTATCTCGAATTTGAACGAAGCGGCTCGCGCGACATTATGCAAAAGCCGTTTAATGAAAATAACAGCGCCCTTTCGGCATTAATTATGGCGGAATTGGCCGAAGGCAAAGGGCGCTTTATCGATCAAATCATTAATGGCGTATTTTTTTCTTGTGAAATGACGTCTTGGGCTTTGTCAGCTCACTTGCCCGTTCAACATTCCGGACGTTCTTTACCCGATTACAAGGAACATATCATTGATTTGACCGCAGGAGAAGTCGGGTCGCTTTTGTCATGGACTTATTATTTCTTTAATAAAGAATTTGACAAGGTCGATCCCGTCATATCCGAACGGTTAAGAAAAAATCTTCAGGAAAGAATATTGGATACATATATGAACGAAGACCGCTTCTGGTGGATGGCATTCAACTTGGAACCGGGAGGAATGGTTAATAATTGGAATCCATGGTGTAATTTCAATGTGCTTCAATGTTTTTTCCTGCTTGAAAATGATAAGGATAAATTGGCTAAGGCGGTTTATAGAACTATGACTTCAGTCGATAAGTTTATTAATTATACCCAATCGGACGGAGCTTGCGAAGAAGGTCCTTCCTATTGGGGTCATGCTGCCGGGAAAATGTATGATTACTTGCAATTACTGAGCGACGGAACCGGAGGTAAAATATCAATCTTCAATGAATCTATAATCAAAAACATGGGAGAATACATTTCCCGCTCGTATGTGGGAAACGGTTGGGTAGTTAATTTTGCAGACGCTTCCGCCAAAGGAGGAGGCGATGCATCGTTAATCTATCGTTATGGGAAGGCTGTCAATAGTTTGGAAATGATGCAGTATGCCGCTTATCTGAGAGACTTGACGCCTTCCGGAGACCGTATCAATCTGAAATTCGGTACCGATTTGTTCCGCGGATTACAAACGTTGCTTTATAATAACGAATTGGCAAAAGCAATTCCGAAACACGTTTTACCGCCCTATACATGGTACCATGAAACTGAATTTTGCTACATGACCTCTAAATCCGGATTTTATGTGGCTGCTAAAGGCGGATACAATAATGAAAGTCATAATCACAACGATGTAGGAACATTTTCGCTGTATCTACATTCAGTTCCGATTATTATTGATGCAGGAGTTGGAACTTATACCCGCCAGACTTTCAGCAATGAACGTTATTCGATTTGGACTATGCAAAGCAATTACCATAATTTGCCGATGATTAATGGAGTTTCCCAAAAATTCGGTTCCGAATATAAAGCGACCGGAGTGGTTTTTGATTCTAAAAAATTCACATTTTCGGCAAATATAGCAGCGGCTTATCCCAAAGAGGCTTGCGTGGATAAATGGATTCGTTCTTACACATTGCAAAACAATCAACTGAAAATAAACGATTTTTTCCGTCTGTCGGAAATTAAGCAAAAGAATCAAATTAATTTCTTGACTTGGGGAAAAACGGATATTTCAAATCCGGGAAAAATAACGATTGAAGTTCAGGGTGAAAAAGTTGAATTAATCTACGACAAAAATACATTTACTCCGGTCATTGAAACTATTCAGTTAGACGATTCGAGATTGTCGAATGTATGGGGTAAAGAAATTTACAGGATATCTCTGAATGCTAAAAATACAACTCTATCGGGAAATTATAATTATACAATTAAAATTTTATAGCTTATTACTTATTGCTTAAAACTTATTACTTATGAAACTTATCAGTTCATTTTTGACTGTCATTTTACTGTTGATTTATTCATGCACTTTCAAACATTCTACGCTTAAAGAATTTACAGCTGAGAATATTGAATTCATACGTAAGCAATTACAGAATCAAATCGAGGCAATAGAGAATGGAGAAGAATGTTTGAATCCGGTAACTTTGAAAAAAGACGGTTCGGTTTTTTATTGCAATTATGCAGATTGGCGCTGCGGTTTCTTTCCGGGAACAATCTGGTATTTGTACGAATTGACGAAAGATACTGCTTATTTATCAAAAGCGGAAAAATATACTTTGTGTATAGAAGATGCAAAGAATTTGACTTGGCATCATGATGTGGGATTTATGATTGGATGCAGTTTTGGAAACGGATACCGTTTAACGAAAGATGAACATTACAAAGAAGTAATTATACAGGCAGCTCAGTCGTTATCAACTCGTTTTCGCCAACCTGCCGGCATTATTCAATCATGGGATGTTGTCCGCGGTTGGCAATCGGAACGAGGATGGGAGTGTCCAGTTATTATTGACAACATGATGAATCTGGAATTATTGTTTGATGCTACCCGCCTGTCGGGCGATTCATCTTTTTACAAGATTGCCGTATCTCATGCCAATCGTACTTTAGCTGAGCATTTTCGTCCCAACGGCAGCTGCTACCACGTGGTGGATTTCAGTTTGACGGACGGCTCGGTACGTTCCCGCCAGACGGCGCAAGGCTATGCAAACGAATCGGCATGGTCGCGCGGTCAGGCATGGGCTATCTATGGTTTTACCGTTTGTTATCGCGAGACTGGAGAGCAGAAATATTTAGATCAGGCGCTGAAGACATTTTCTTTTATGAAAAATAACAAGAATATGCCTTCCGACTTGATTCCTTATTGGGATATGGATGCTCCGGGAATTCCCAATGAACCTCGCGATGCTTCGTCCGCTTCCTGTATTGCTTCCGCATTGTATGAAATCAGTACCTTTCAGCTGCCGGATGCAGGTTCTTACAAAACTTACGCAGACAGCATCATGGGCAGCCTGGCTTCTCCATCTTACCGGGCAGCATTAGGAACTAACGGAAATTTTTTACTTATGCACTCGGTAGGTAGTATTCCGCACAACAGCGAGATAGATGTTCCGCTCAATTATGCCGATTATTATTTTGTAGAAGCTTTGAAACGACGAAAAGATATTGAAAAATGAAATGATATTCAATAAAGGCGGCAGTTAGTTCACAGTTTAGCTCATCCAAAACTTTTGCGCATAAGCTATATGATAAATATAAAGCTCACGCTCGGCGTAACGTCTTTCGTTACGTCGAGTTAATAGCAAGTCTCCAGACTTGCCAATAATCTTTCCCCCGCTCTGCGTAGCGTGAACGCTACGCCGAGCAGAAGGTTATAATAAATGATTAATGCGAGTATATAGCTATATATTCACTTTCACACTTCGTGATTTTTGCGTTTTTTCATCTATTACCCGAACAATATAGGCTCCCTTTGAAAAACCGAAAGTAGGAATAATTATATTTGCATCCCCTTGCACCGGTTTTGCATACAGTAATTGCCCCTGCATCGAATACATATAAACCCCGCCGGAATTAAAACTGCCGGCATCAGGCTGCAATTCAATTTCTCCATTCCGCTGGATAAGCTTTAACGGAAAATCAAGGTTTATTTTAGAAATATCCATTGTAAATAAACAATCTCGCTCCGAAAGACCAGCAATATCAGTTTTCCATAGACCGTTTTCATTTTCATAGCAGTTAACGCAAACAGCCATACTTTCAAAAACAAAGGGATCAAAAGATACATTAGGACCAATTCCTTCAATAAATATCAGAGGAATATCAACCATAAATGCATGATAAATCGCATCTAATCGGATATGTTTTCGATCATCTTTGTAATAGATGGAATCTACTGTTGTATAGTATCCATTCTCATCCATCTGTATATTTTTAAAACAATGATGACAATATAACTCATTGAAATCTGTTCTATTTGGTGGAAAATAATATTTATCGCCGATTTCTAAATCCATTTTGGAAATAATAATTTCAAAGTTTCCATCTATATTTAGATACAATGATCCTGTTTCAGACTCTTCCCTTATTCCCAAATAATGAGAATTATTGAGCTTTTTGTAACTAATTCCATTAAATATAGTGTCTCCTTTTTCAACATAAAGTAAAGAACTATAAGACATGTCAAAGAATGAATAGTAAATATACCAATGCGTGAATTCTTTACCGAAATAGGAACGATAGGGAGTGGTCTGGGCAACAGAAAGCACAGGGAAAATAAATTCTGCTAATAATAGAAGCTGCAAATATTTTGTTTTCATAATAATAGCTGTTTATTAAAAAGGTAGGTCAAACTACATACCTTTTTTGATTAATCATATTGGAAAAATTACATCTTATTTTATTTCCAATTCTGAACCCAAATCTACTTCAAAATCACTAATAATATTAACTTCTCCTATTGCATCAAAGATTAGTTTTGCCCCATTTTGAACTTTAACATTTTGTACGCTAACGTCGTTGCAACTTGTAATGGTGGTGTTAGTAGTAACAATTTGGTTGGTATAATTAACAACCCCACAACCATCTAAAACAGTAACTCCGCTATTTAATGGGTCAAGCCAATTACTTAAACGAGTATTGTCAGTACCTCCTCCTATCCATGAAATATCGAACCGTCCATATTCGCCTATTGGTTCATTACAATTACAAATATCATCATAGAGTTCACAGCGACTATATTGCTTCCCATGTAATTGACCTACAATTCTATGCGCTTGATTAAATAGCGGAGAGCCGGAAGAAGCAGGTTGTACTATGCCTTGCTCAAAATGCTGTACTCTCCAATGGTTTAGATCGCTACCGCATTTAGGATATGTAACAGCAACGACAGGATGCTGTTCATGGTTTATTTTCATTGCATCTCCCCATGGATGGTGAATTGCGGTACTATTTTGTGCTGGAATTGCGGTTCTGTCCCATCCTGCATAATAAACATTAAAATTTGCAGGCGGCGCTGTATTTAATTCCAACAATGCAAAATCAGTAAGAGCGTTATTTGCTCGTAGGGTTGCTCCCGTAATACTTACCCAATTACTTGGATTGCCTGAACCA
>JGI24699J35502_11133681_pt1 | contig 13429 bp, 11 predicted proteins | sample TergutMp193P4_FD_35502 | JGI IMG/M metagenome (IMG submission 35502) | reverse complement strand
GGGGGGGGGGGGAGCCGATGCCGTGGCCGAATCGGTTGTTACTAGCCGACGAAATTACCGACGTCACCGACCCCGGCGAGCTTTGCGGCGCAGTGGTGCGCGGGGCAGTCGAGGTGCTTGCTGGGACGCGGTCGCTACAACAGCTGAGGGCATGGGTGACGCCCCAAGTGTTTGGCCAGTTGCGGCTCCGGGCCGAGTTGGAGCGGGACAAGCCGCGCGACTTGCCGACTGCTCACACCGGGGTAGTCCGGGTGCGCAAGGTGGTTTTGAACCGCATCGGCGACCATGCCGAGGCGACCGTGCTGGTGGACACGGCGGATAGGGTACGTGCGGCGGCAGCGCGGCTGGCGATGCATAAGGGCGAGTGGCGCGTCTGCGTCCTAGAGCTAGCGTGAATCCGCGCGAGGTTTACGCTCCGTTCCGCCTTGCAATCTCGCACGCCTCGCAATGTTCCCTATAGACTTGGGGTGTGCCAGATGTTCCGCCGCAGTTGGGGGGGTTGATTGCGGAATTTGCGCGGCAACTTGAGTTGGAGCGCGGAGCGTCTGCCCATACCGAGCGGGCGTACTTGGGCGATCTGGCGGACTTGGCGGGGTTTGCAGCGGATGCGGGCGTGGCTAAGTGGCAGGACGTGACACTGGCAACTTTGCGAGCTTGGTTGGCTGCCCAGGCAGAAACAGGTTTGGCGCGGGCGACGTTGGCTCGCCGGGCTGCCGGAGCGCGGGCTTTCTTTAGTTGGGCAGCAGAGACGGGTCAGCTGCCAGACAACCCTGCGGTTAGGTTGGTGACACCAAAATCCGCGAACCGATTGCCGACGGTGTTGTCTGCCGCCGATGCCGCGAGTGTTTTGGATTACGCACGGCAGCAGGCGGAACATCGCGCGGCAGGCGGGAAGTCAAGCTACGCCGAGGGTACGCCCTCCGCAACTCATGCCCCTGCAACGTCGGCCTCCGCAGCTAGCGAACCGGAACGGGCACCCACTGAGCCGAGTCCACAGCAGCAAGCGGCGGCACTCCGTAACTGGGCCGCCGCCGAGTTGCTGTACGGCGCAGGCATCCGCGTGGGGGAGTTGTGTGCCCTAAATCTAGGCGATATTGATTTTGATACGCGATTAGTGCGCGTTGTCGGAAAGGGTGATAAAGAGCGCGTGGTGCCATTCGGATTACCAGCTGCTAAAGCGCTGCAAAAGTGGATAGCCGAAGGCAGGCCCGCGCTTATTAAAGCAAATGTTGAGGCAGCAAATAACCAATCGACAAATGCCATCGGCGTGAATCCGAAGCCCGAATACACCAAGGCAAAGAATCCTAAGGCTGAAGGCACGAAAGCATTTTTCTTAGGGGAACGGGGCGGACGTTGGGATCAACGCCGCGTGCGCGAGGCGATATACCAGCTGACCCAACAAGCAGGCGTAGCCGAAGTCGCCCCCCACGCGCTCCGCCATTCGGCGGCGACACATCTACTGGAAGGCGGAGCCGACCTGCGCACCGTCCAAGAAATCCTCGGCCACGCCTCGTTATCCACCACCCAGCGTTACACCCACGTCACCGCTGAACGCCTCAAATCCAGCTACCTCCAAGCCCACCCCCGCGCTTAAGGCGTTACTCGACCGTCACCAATTGCATAAGCATTTCGACAAATCCATCATAATCAGTTCCAGCTTCAATTAGCTTCCGCACTGTATTAGCGGTACCTAAAAGCCTGATAAGGCTATCAAGTACATCTCGGAATATAACGCGACCATCGGGACTAATGGCAAACATCAGCACCAACCGTACCGCCGGGCTCTCTGGCAAAGTAGCACTCGCGCTACCGTTTGCCCAAGGTTGCAGACGAGTTGGTGATTCCCAAGCGATTGGCGTTTGCGAAATCAACACCGCAATTCCTGTCTTATGGGCATTCATTGATATTGAGTGTGGTAGCGCAAATGTTGGGCCAAATGCAGTAGAAGCTCGTTCCTCTCGATCGCGTACGGCAGCAAAAAAGTCGTCGCCAACAAAGCCCTGCTCGTTGAGAATCCCAGCTAATAGCGCAAGACAATCATCGCGACTAATTGCGGGAACCCGGAAAAATAATCGCCGATCCAGTAAAGAGATAAGGTTCATGCGCAGGTTATCCAATTCCGCCCGCTGTCGTTCCGTATTCACCGCCTCCGATATTTGACTGCGATCTTGTGCCGTCAGAAATGGGCTAATCCGAACTACGGGAGCCGGTGGCGATGGTACTAAATCAACTACCGAGATAACTAGATCGCTATTAATTGACTTCCAATCGTAGTCAAGCGAAGTTATTACCTCTAGTACGGTGGCTTGGGCGGGCAAACTTGCGACAATATCTGCCTCCAACGTAGTAGAAAAGGAATCATATTGTGGCAACACCAATGTCACAGATACCGGCGAGCCATGTTCCATTTGCCGTACAATCTGATTGCCGAGATGGAAGGAAAGGAAATCAACTTCACCGGCGGCAATGCGAGCGCCTGTCCGTGTTTCAATTTCGGTAGCAAAGCACAACGCGAGTTCGTGAATAAGTGGGTGTTTCCGGCGGAAAGACTGCCCCAGCGGCGGTTCGTGATACATCCGACCCATCCGAGCGCGACTCATTAAGTTTTGGATATGCAGCGCAATTCCGGTTAAGGTTGATTCGTCATATAGGTCTAACATAAACTTTTGCGAGATGGCACGCAGCGAATCTCGGGTAATAGCAACTGCCTCGGCATTTAGCGAAATTTGGGACCTGTCATCTGGTTTACTCCGGCTACGAGCAGCGAGTATGTCATAAAATACCTGCTTTTCCACTTCTGGCAGTATTACGTCAAAAATCTGGGTAATGGCTTGAGCCACGGCAAGGGTAACTTGCCAAGCCGGGTCTGCGGAATCATGAGTAGGGCTGGTTTGTGAGTTACCGGATAATGACGGTAGCGTATGTCCAACTGTGATTCGCTCCACGGCAATCGCTAAATGTAACAGTAAATCCTGCAAAACATATTCATTCACAACTAAACCGGCATTGCTAATCGCTAATCGAGTCTGTGCGCGTAATGCCCTAATGCGACGGTCAATGCCGGGGGTGCCTGCTCCGAGAGCAAGCACGGGGATGATTGATTTGTTATTAAGTAGCAGATGCCTTACTAAGCGGCGTTGTTGGCGCTCTGGCCCAACTATCCTGACATAGCCGTCTGAGCGACTCAAGGTCAATTGATGGCTTTGCAGCAATTCGCGGATTCGGCCTAGGTCAGCTTCGATGGTCGAATCGGCAACCTGTAATTCGGCAGCTAATTCGAAAATGTCCACTTCGTCATGTTCGGTTACCAGCCTACGCCCAATATAGTATAGTCGTTGCTCAGGGTCGCTTTGTTCGGCTTGTGTGCCAACTGCTTTTTCTGCTGTAGGTTTCTGGCTAATCAGGCGATATCCATTATGATCCGAAGCTATTATTGGACGTTCAAGGGCCGCGTTGATATTACGGACATAATTCCGGATACTGCGTGATGAAACACCGAGCCGGAGCGCCAATTCGTCGGAAGTCAAAAGGGTATCAGTGCGCAATTCAGCTAACAATGCCTCTTTGCGGTTGCGGGCTACCACCTCGGCTCCTCTCAGTTAGCCAACCGGATAGCAAGGATAAGCGCTGCCTACCGACAAATACACTCGGTAAACCTGCCTATCCATAGGAAAGCGCGGTAAAGGTTTTCCGGTAGCTAGGAAAATCCGGTGAGTGGCGCAATGTTTTTTGGTATCGCTAACCTTAGTGCACTTAGTTGGATCAATCCCAACACCCCTCAGCAAGGTTTCAAGGAGGCATTAATGGAACAAAAACTCAAAGTTATGTTAGTCTGTGGCGCTGGTGCGAGCAGTGGCTTTATGGCAGCAAATATCCGCAAGGCTGCGGCTGCGCGCGGGTTGGATTACTCCGTAATCGCGCGCAGTGAAAGCGAAATCGAAAACTACATTGACGAAATCGATGTCCTAATGGTTGGGCCGCACTTGTCCTACATATTGGATGAGGTCGAAAACTGGGTTGGCGACGCCAATATTCCAGTGTTGCTGATGCGACCTGATTATTATTCGATGTTGGATGGCGACGCTGCCCTTGACCACCTGCTTACCATGATTAACGCTGGTGGTGCTTCATGAATTCGGTAATGAATTGGTTGGAAAACTCGTTTGCGCCGCGCGCGAATAAGTTTGCTAATAACGTGTGGGTGGTTTCACTCAAGGACGCTATTATGCAAGCTTTGCCGATGATATTCCTTGGCTCGTTGTTTGCCATGCTGGCGATTTTGGGCGAATGGTGGCCTTGGTTTAACAATTTTTGGGCGCTGTGGGGCTGGACGATGGGATTGGTATCACTGTTTATTGCCTTCTTGCTGCCATTCAACTTGATGGAAAAGAAGCGACTGCGCAAAAACCGCTTTAACGCCGGGATGGCTGGGTTAACGCTATTTTTGTTGATTATTGCGCCTCGGTTGATTCAAGACGAGGCCGTTGGGTTTGGCCACGAGGCTTTCGGCGCTGGCGGTATGTTTGTTGCGATTGTTGCTGGTATGTTTGTTGGACTAATAATGAGTTTGTTTGGGAAGTTTAGCTTTTTTAAAGAAACTTCCGTCATACCCGACTTTGTCCGGGCTTGGTTCGATGCCATGTTACCGATTGCGGTAGTAGTAATTATCGGTTGGTTGCTCACAAGCGTGGCTGGTTTAGATATCTATGGCGTGGTGCAAAGTATTTTTGCCCCGCTGCAATATGGGATGCAGACGCTACCCGGCCTGATTTTGATGGTGTTTGTCATGGTATTTACCTATAGTATGGGTATTTCTCCTTGGGTGCTGACTCCAGCGATTATGCCCGCTTTACACGCGGCTATCGTACAGAATATGCAGGGGGGCGCTCAGAACTTAACTACTTATCCGACGCTTTTCACCGCTTACCTATTTATTGGCGGTATTGGTACAACTTTGCCGTTGGTTTTGTTAATGTTGCGGTCGCGGTCACGAAAGATTAAGGCTCTCGGCAAGGCGTGCTTACCACCATCCATAGTTAACATTAATGAACCGGTGGTTTTTGGGGCGATTGCTTGGAACCCGACCTTAATGGTGCCGATGTGGTTACAAGGTATCATCCTACCGGTAGTTATCTATCTTTTTACCCGAGTGATTCCGTTGGCGCCCATTCCAATGCGGCAGTTTGATCTGTGGTATACGCCGTTTCCGATATCCACGTGGCTGAGTGTGCATAGTATCGGCGGGATTGCGCTATTTTTGATAATCTTTGCCCTTTCGACGGCAATTTGGTATCCATTCTTTAAGTCATACGAGAAGCAAAGCCTTTTAGCCGAGGCGGAGGATGACAACAAGCATACCCAGAGGACCGAACGGGTCATTATTGCCGAACCGGTAGTCGCAGAAGTCGAACCCGTCATCGCTGTGCTTGAAACAGCGGATACTTCGGATGTCTTGGCTGTTTCGGAGTTGGGCGCGCAAATGAGCCAGCGGATTGAAGTGGAAGGAGTATAGCGATGTCGGATGAAACGAACTTGACTATTACATCTGATCAGGATCTAGTGCTACCGTCAATGCAAATCATTATGAAAGCTGGGGACGGACGGAAACTAGTATTTGCCGCTGGGGACGCCATGGCCGAGGGTGATTATCAACGGGCCGATCAACTAATCTCGCAAGGGCAAACAGAATTACGGGAAGCCCATCGGGTACATACCGATTGCATCCAAGCCGCTGCCGTTAACGCGATACCTTATTCTCTGCTTTTTACCCACGCCGAGGACACGCTAATGACCGCGAATAGTGAATTGCGGCTAATGAAAAAGCTTTGTACGGTATTTGCCACGCTAAACTCGCGGTTGGCTGCGGTTGAGGCGCACATTGGAAAGGAAGCATCGGTATGAGCATTTCTAGTGAGGCATTACCGGCCTTCCCACACTCCTTTATGTGGGGGGGCGCCATCGCAGCTAATCAAGCCGAGGGCGCTTGGCTAGAAGGCGGTAAAGGTTGGTCTATTGCTGATACCAATCTATTCCGCGGCGATTTACCCCCAGAAAAACGCAGTAATCACGATTTCACGACGGCGGATATTCAGGCCGCTATGACAGATACCGAAGGCCGTTACCCAAAGCGAGATGGTATTGATTTTTACCACACCTTTGATTCCGATCTGGCTTTGCTGGCTGCCGAGGGAATGAATGCGTTCCGGACGTCTATTTCTTGGGCCCGGATATTCCCCAACGGAGATGACGCAGAACCAAACGAGGAAGGGCTGAAATTCTACGACCGCCTAATTGATTCCATCATCAAGCATGGCATGGAGCCAGTTATCACGGTATCGCATTATGAGATGCCGTTGGCGTTGACTCTGAAGTATGACGGTTGGCATTCCCGCGAGTTAATCGACCTTTTTGTGCGCTATTGCGAGGTACTATTCAAGCGCTACGCGGGCAAAGTGAAATGGTGGATTCTGGTTAATCAAATCAATTTGGTGGTCCATGAGGCGTTTAACCACTTGGGCGTTGCTGCGGACCGGGTTACCGATATGTGGTCGGCTCGTTATCAAGCGATTCATCACGAATTAGTGGCTTGCGCCCAAGCTCAAAAGTTAGGTCGCGAAATAGACCCTGATTTCCGCTTTGGTGTCATGTTATGCCACTGGAATTTGGATGCGGCTACCCCCCGCCCGGCCGATTTGCTTGCCAAGCTGCGCCAGAACCAAATGGAATACTTCTTTTCCGATATCGCGTTGCGCGGTAAGTACCCCGGTTATGCGAAAAAGTTCTTTATTGATCGGGATATTGCGGTAGATATTACGCCCCAGGATGAGGCGGATTTAGCTGCCGGTACTGCCGACTATCTGGCCATCTCGTACTATTATACCCAAATAATGACAGCGGAGGATTTCGAGACTCGCAGTTCCCAGCCCAATCCCTATTTGGAAGCGAATGAGTGGGGCTGGGCAGTTAACCCGACCGGCCTGTTGATAGCGCTTAACGAATATTGGGATCGATATCAGGTACCAATTATGATTGCTGAAAACGGGTACGGCCATCGCGATGCGCTCGAGCCAGATGGCACGGTTGACGATCCATATCGGATAGCATATATGCGTGATCATATCAAAGCTATTCGCGAGGCATTAGCAGATGGCATTGAAGTGATCGGCTTATTCTGGTGGGGGCCGATTGATATCGTGTCTTGCTCATCATCCGAAATGTCAAAACGATATGGCTATATCTATGTTGATTTGGACGATTATGGTAATGGCACTGGTAAGCGGATTAGGAAAACTAGCGCCGACTGGTTCCGCAAGGTAGTCGCCTCAAATGGTACCGACCTAAGCTTGGAAAGGTAAGCAGTATGAGTACCCGAACCGTAAAAATCGCTTCCGCTGTTGGCCTCCATGCACGGCCAGCCATGCTATTTGTCAAAGCGGTCACCGAATCCGGCGCTAAAGTAACTATTGCCAAAAGCGGTGGCAACCCCGTGAATGCGGCCAGCATTCTAGCCGTTATGGGGTTGGGCATCGGTTTCGATGACGAAGTAACCATCGAAAGCAATAATGACGCCGCACTAGACAACTTGGCAGAGTTATTAGCTACCGACCTAGACGATATCTAAGTTGACGATAAGCGATCTTGCCGGATTGATATGATTAAGCAGATGCCCGTAACGGCAAATGCTAACAGCGTGAGGATAGATTGATTTCGTAACGCTATTAACGCCGTGGCGCACGTCGACAGCGCGATACGGTAAGTTACATTAGTTTTCATCCTCAACCCCTTCATCGTTTCTCTGATGATACCACTGGCTAATTGGTTGGCATTAGGACGATGGGCGGGGCGCCGATTAGAATGAGCGGGTCAAGGTAAGTCTCACCGCGCCGCACGCCCCAGTGCACACACGGATAGTCGCAATGCGGGGTAACGTTCGCAGGCCAAGCGCCGACCACCCCAATCACATCGCCCGCTGCCACCATGGCGCCGAGGGCGACGACGGCCAGCAAAGGTTCGAATGACGACTTCAACCCGTCGGGATGCAAAATGGTCACCACCGGTTTACCGGCCACCAACCCGGCGAAGGTGACCTCGCCGGGCGCGGGTGCGACGACCATCCCGCCCACCAACGGCTTACCAGCAGAGTCAAGCAGCCCGGTATCGCCAACCGGCACCGCGAGGTCAACACCGCGATGGCCGGGCAGCCAATTCTTAGCGGGCGGGTTAAATGGGTTAAGCAAAACTCCGCCGGGGTTCACATAGCCAAAACCCGGAGTTAATACCACTGTGTTGCGGGTGGCGGCCCCGACTCCGCTCGCTCCCAATACGCTCAACCCGACTGCGAGTCCGATAATTGTGGTCAATTTAGATAAACGCATAACCCGATATTGCGGCCAAGCGCAAATGACCGCTCAAATCTATCCACAACGTAGCCCAAGTTGCGCTAATATTTCGGTGCTGTGCAAAACGTCAAGTACAGTGTTTACCAGCGTTTTGCGGCTATTCGGCTTTTACCTTGGTTTTGCTAAGGTGAGCGGGCTGGCGTGCAAGGCGACTTCGCGTGGCGATAAATGTTTACCGGCGTATTGGTCCCATCCTGCATAAGGGCGGGCGCGTTCGGGAACCGCCACCAGGGACGTGTGCCAATCCCGGCAGGCGTCAAGTAACCAATTAGCGGTTTAACCGCAGGATGAGATACCAAGCTTCGGTGGGCGCGGTGCAGATGCACATATGCCCGCAGAGAACGCCGTAGATCGCCTGCGGATAAAGCGCGCAAAGAAAGAGAGCTCATGGCTGTTGTAACCATGCGCCAGCTGCTGGATTCGGGTGTGCACTTTGGCCACCAGACCCGCCGCTGGAACCCCAAAATGAAGCGGTTCATTCTAACCGACCGCAATGGCATCTATATTGTAGACCTGCAGCAGACGCTGACCTACATTGACCGCGCTTACGAATTCGTTAAGCAAACGGTAGCCCACGGCGGCACCATTTTGTTTGTCGGCACCAAGCGCCAAGCGCAAGAGCCCATCGCCGAGCAGGCCAGCCGCGTCGGGATGCCGTACATCAACCACCGGTGGTTGGGTGGTATGCTCACCAACTTCAGCACCGTCGCCAAGCGGCTGCAACGCCTCAAGGAACTTGAGGACATTGACTTCGATGATGTAGCATCGTCCGGCTTCACCAAAAAGGAACTGCTGCTGCAACGCCGCGAGCGCGACAAGTTGGAGCGCACCCTAGGTGGTATTCGCAATATGTCCAAAACCCCATCCGCGATTTGGGTAGTGGACACCAACAAGGAGCACTTGGCCGTTGACGAGGCGCACAAGCTGGGTATTCCCATCGTCGCCATCTTGGACACCAACTGCGACCCCGAGGATGTTGAGTGGCCGATCCCCGGCAACGATGACGCCATCCGTTCCATCGGCTTGCTCACCCGTGTGATCGCCGATGCCGTGGCCGCTGGTCTGATGGAGCGCCATTCTGGCCGCACCGAGGCCGCTGACGATGCGCAACCGCTGGCCGAGTGGGAGCAAGAACTGCTCGCTGGCGCCGAAACTGGGCTTGACCTAGATGCTGCCGTCGCTGGCACCCCGCTGCCCGCCACCGCCGAGGACGTGACTGGTGAAGTCGCATCCGGCACCGTCGTCCTGAACGAAGAGGCCCCGCTAGCTGAGCCAATCGGCGAACTCATCGCTGAATAATCCTTGCGGGGCGACCTTCTACGTTCTCGCCCCAATCACTTCCGTCATTGCGGGCTTGACCCGCAATCTTAGCCCGCAATGACATCCACAAACTTTAGGAGATACAAATGTCTACAATTAATAAGGCCGACATCATGGCGCTGCGTAACCGCACCGGCGCCGGCTTGAGCGACGTTAAGAAGGCGCTCGAAGAGGCGAACGGCGATGTGGAAGCGGCAATGGATGCCATTCGCAAGCGCGGTCTGGCCAAGGCCGCCAAGCGCGAGGGCAACACCGCGAAAGAAGGCTTGATCGCGCTACGCATTGACGATCTGATGGACAGCCAAGTCGCGACCCTGATCGAGCTGAACGCCGAAACCGACTTTGTGGTCAAGAACGCAAGCTTCATTGCGCTAGCCGACAAGGTGTTGAACGCCGTAGCAGATGCGGGTGTATCCGATGCCGCGACCGGTTTGACCGCAGCAGTGGATGGCAAGACCGTCAACGACATCATCACTGAGCAGTCCGGCACGATGGGCGAACGGATCGCCCTGAGCCGCGTGGTTCGGATGCAGGGCCCGGCGGTTACCGCCTACCTGCACAAGACCGCATCTGACCTGCCGCCGTCGATCGGTGTCATCGTGGTGCATGACAAAGCAGCCCAGCCGGTTGCCAAGGACATCGCGCAACACATCGCGTTCGCTAATCCGCAGTGGCGGGTGCGCGACGAGGTTCCCGCAGACGTCGTGACGCACGAGACCGAGATCGCTCGCGAAACCTCCATCAACGAAGGCAAGCCGGAAGCCGCACTGCCCAAGATCATTGAGGGTCGGATGAACGGCTTCTACAAGGAGAACGTGCTGGAGGAGCAACCGCTCGCTCAGGACGCTAAGACCACCGTGGCTAAGCACCTCGCTACCACGGGTGGCCACGTCCAAGACTTCGCCCGAATCCGAGTCGGCAGCTAGCCAGATAACACTTAAAGGCTGGTTTCACCATTATGGTGAGGCCAGCCTTTTTGTTGCTATTTGTTCCAGTGTCTGTATATACAGTTATATTTTTTGTAACTCCGGGAATATCGATAGCTCATCTTGTTGGCTGCTGGCTAAAACATGGGTTGGAGGGATTCGGTGGCTTGGTTTGCAGTGGCGCAGGCGGCAGCGACCTTTTCCCGGGGGCCCGCTACAAAAACGTATTCTAAGTTGCGAGTATGCGAAACGGTGCCAACTTTTTGGCCCGCCGGGTTATGGATACCGATTTGGGCTCCAACATAGCGTTTGTAATCGAATGATAGCATTTGCACCTCTTGATGCCCAGCATCATAAAGCGTATCCTGCATCTCAGCTGGGGTTATCCAAGATTCATTATTATATGACACCACTAGCACTTCGGCCTTGGCCTTGCGCAATAGGCTCTTAAACGCAATAGGCATATCCCTTTTCTTATTAAAGATGCTTTTCGTGGTTTCCTCGCGCGAGTCAATCCGCTTACAGGCAATGCCGTAATGCTCTGGCGCATCCCAGCGCACTAACGTCTCCCAAATATGATAGTTGGTAAAGTAACGATGCTGGTTGTACGGGGGATCCAGATACATTAAGTCGGTTCTAGGTAGCGTTTCAACAGTTTGATTGGCGTCACCCAAAATAGCATATCCTTGCCCTGCTAATAGGCTGGGTGCGCGCAATTCTAGGTCGTTATATGCTCGGGGTGCCCAATCTTTTAGATAAGCCATTTGCACCCCAGTAGTGGAATCCACGCGGTCGGCGGCCAACATGAGCGCGGTAAGTAAAATAGGGTAGAAAGGCGAATCGAGATACTGCGCCTCAATTTGATCACGAATGGCGTCAATGCGCTGGCCATTTTTCGGTTGGAAATATCGAGATTTGCGACAGAACGTTTCCGTAACATAACCGTCATATCCCGGCAGCGCGTTTAGCTCCCGAATCGCGCTGTCAAGGCCAGCGAAATCAACCGTCGCAGCGTCGGTCACAATATAACAATCTGCCAGCACTTTAGAATAAGTGGCAATATCCGTTGCTGTGACGGTAATACCACGTTTCTTAAATTCTTGTGCCACGCGGGTGGTGCCCGTAAATAGATCTACCGCAGTTTTCGCTTCAATTACCGTGGCAATATCGCCAAGGCAGCCTGTCAATGTGCGCTTTGAACCTAGATACTTAATCACGCCCTCACCTGCCCGCCTGTGCGGCTGGAGCCAAATCCGATGCCGGTCAATCCCACTGCCTCAGCGTATGGTGGCTGCGTCATCCGCTTTTCTGCCTGCCGCTCGATGGCGCCATATTACCTCGGCGCATGGCGCTGGATTGGCATCGTGCATCTTGGGACTCGCGCTTTAGGCTTTTGTGGAACGCCCGGATGCGTCGAGGCACGCCGATACCATTAACAACGTTAGCGTTCGTGGCCTCGGTATCCTAGGGTAAGCATGTAGTGAACTGACAGCTATTTGAGGGAGCAGCTAAGTGACCACCCAAATCTATCCGGATGCCAGTAACCCGGTTGTTTTTCCGGCGCCCCGGACGCGAGCGACGCACCGGTCAGGGCGGCATGATTTAGCGATTTTCTTTGCTTGGTTGATAGCACTGACTGCGCTTGCTATCTGGGTATACGGGGGCGGGTTGCTCCCATTTTGGCGGGGGGTACCGGCAAATGTCGGGATTCAGGGCAATCAGGGTCCCGTATTCCAGTCCATTGGCGGGTTCCTTGGCATTTTAGCGGCCTTAGCATTTGTGTTCCAGTTGCTTTTGATGGCACGTATTCCGTTCTTTGAATTCGGGTTTGGGCGTGACCATATCGTTTATTGGCACCGCAAATTCGGTTTCTGGAGTTTCTGGTTGGTGCTGGCGCACTTCATTTCCATGGCTATTGGTTATATGTTCGGCGGCAACTTCTTTGGTTCTCTACGTTCAATCCTGATCCCGCGCCGCGTTGATGGTTTCCCGTTCCTCAGCTGGGATTGGCCGGGGCTGGGGCCAGCGGTAATAGGCACGTTGTTGGTGTTTATCCCCGTCATTTTGCTTTCGGTTGCTAAAGTGCGGCGCAAGTTTAAGTACGAAAGCTGGCACCTATGGCACTTAATGGCTTATCCCGGCGTGCTGTTGATGATTCCCCACATGATTTTGAGCGGTTCCAGCTTTAGGTTCAACCGGCCCGCCCAAGTGTTCTGGTGGATATTGTGGACTTTGACCGTGTTGTGCTTGGTTTGGTATCGGGTTGTGCGGCCAATCGTAATTTCCAATCGGCACGATGTGCGGGTTGCTGAGGTAGTACCCGATGGTAATCGCGGTATCACGGTAAAAATGGTCGGGAAAAACCTGAATGAGCTACATGCGCGCGGCGGTTCATTCTTTACGTGGCGATTTGTTGATAGTGAGCGGCCCGTGGCGCTCGCGACGGCGGCCATCGCCTTGGCGATGCTTGCGGCGCTGGCATTCATTCTGCGGCTTGGTACCGCTACCACTGGCCTGCTAGCTACCGTGGCGACGCCCCTTGCGATTATCTTTGCGGCGCTGGCTTTGCTACTGGGCATCATTGCCTTAGTGACCGCCAGCCCGGAATCTTTGCGTGGGCATCCGATCTCACTGGCGATGCCGCCTACTGATAACACTTTGCAGATTGCGGTGCGCGTGGTTGGCGACGGCACCCGCCACATGGCCCAACTCAAGCCGGGTACTCGCGTCATTATTGAGGGTCCGATGGGGCGCGTGAACGGCGACCTACGGCTCGGACATCGG
>JGI24699J35502_11133682_pt1 | contig 13459 bp, 8 predicted proteins | sample TergutMp193P4_FD_35502 | JGI IMG/M metagenome (IMG submission 35502) | reverse complement strand
AAGGCGCTCTCATCGGGCCGATGGGGTCGAGGGTACGGGCTGTGATGAACGAACTGAACGGTGAGAAGATCGATATCATCGACTGGTCGGAAGACCCTGCCGAGTTCGTCGCCCAGGCTCTGTCGCCGGCCCGTGTCTCCTCGGTCAACATCGTGGATCTCGCCGCCCGCAAGGCCTGTGTCATCGTCCCCGACTACCAGTTGAGCCTGGCCATCGGCCGCGACGGGCAAAACGCCCGCCTGGCCGCGAAGCTCACCGGATGGAGGATCGACATCCGTCCCGACACGGCGGTCGAGCCCGCGTGAGCGAACCCGTCCGTACCTGTGTGGGATGCCGGGTGGCAGCGCCCCAATCCGAGTTGGTCCGTCTGACCTGGGATGGAACCTCGGTTGCCGTCAGCCGTACCGCTCCCGGGCGGGGAGCATGGGTGCACCCTCGCACCGAGTGTCTGGGCAAACTCTCACGTAAGGGAATCCTCACGCGTGCCTTCCGCGAAAATGTGCCGGTGGATGCCATCAGCGGACTGTCATCGTCTGTGTAGCGGTCGGAAAATCCCCCTTTTCTTCGCCCGATTTCAGCACATTCTCAGGAACCTGTTGACCAACATGATAGTGCGAGCGTATTGTTGTAAATGCGTTGAAACGTTAAAACCGTCATTGGTGTTCCCTCTCGGTCGCATCGCCTCCGGGAGTGGGAAAGGTGTGGCATGATGCCATGCGCTCGTAGAAACAAGACCATAGAAGAGACAAAGTAGGTCTCTGGGGGGTATTGATTTATTCCATCGATCTTCGATCTCATCAACTATTCACAACTTTAAGAATTTCTGGCAACCCTTCCGTTGCTAGAGACAATGATTTTATATTTTCCCGATGTCCATCGGGATGTCGGGCACCAGAAAATGAGGCTTACAATCATGAGAACAACTCATAATTATGTTAGAAAAGGATTCGTCGCCCTGATGGCCGGCGTTGTCGCAGCGGCAATCGCCACCTTCAGTCCTGTGGGGGCCTCCGCGGCCGAATCCACCAATCTCACCCCGCATATCGAGATACACGGCGACGCGGCGCAGCTCTTCGTCGACGGCAACCCGTATCTCGTACTCGGTGGTGAATTAAGAAACTCGAGTTCGTCCAGTCTCGACTATCTGAATCAGACAGTCTGGCCGTCGCTCGACCAGATGACCGGGCTCAACACGGTACTCGCAGCGGTCACGTGGGAGCAGATCGAACCGGAGCAGGGGAGGTTTGATTTCTCCACCGTCGACGGTCTGATCCAACAGGCGCGCGACCATGGCGTGCATCTGGCTCTGCTGTGGTTCGGCTCCTGGAAGAACGGCAACTCCGACTATGCGCCCGGCTGGGTCAAGTCGAATGAGACGACGTACCCGCTGGTACAGGCTCCCGACGGCCAGCACCTGGCGATTCTGTCTCCGCTGAGCACGGCGAACCGGGACGCCGACGCTGCCGCTTTCGCAGCCTTGATGGCCCATGTGAATCAGGTCGACGCCGCGCAGAGCACGGTGATCATGATCCAACTCGAGAACGAGATGGGCGTGCTCGGCTCCACTCGCGATAATTCGGCGTTGGGCAATCAGCTGTGGGCTCAGAACGTCCCGACTGAATTGATGGCCTATCTGACGGCGCACAAGGGAAGCCTCAGGGAGCCCGTGGAGACCGCATGGGCGTCGACGGGATATCGCGCATCCGGAACATGGGAACAGGTTTTCGGTGACAGTCCGACCGCCGGTGAAGTCTTCATGGCCTGGTACTACGCGTCCTTCACGAACACCGTCGCCTCAGCCGGAAAGGCTGCCTACAACATCCCCATGTACGTCAACGCATGGATCGTTCAGCCCACTGATCTCGTCGCCGGTGATTACCCGAGCGGCGGACCGCAAGAGCGCATGTTCGACGTCTGGCAGGTTGCTGCCCCCAATGTCGACATCTTCGCCCCGGATATTTACCTGACGAATTTCATGGACGTGCTGAGCAGCTACAGTCTTCTGCCTAACAAGGCCCTGTTCGTCCCCGAGTCGGGCGCCGGATCCACCGGTGCGGCGAACGCGTTCGGAGCCATAGGGCTCGGAACCATCGGGTATTCGCCCTTCGGTGTCGAATCCGCAACGACCACCGCACCCGGCCCCTTCGCCTCCGCCTATCAAGCGCTGTCGGCAATGTCCCCGCTCATTCTGCAAGGCCAGCGAGACGGGTCCATGAAGGCCGTGTCTCTTCGCGGTGACGCCACCTCGGCCGATCTGGTCTTCGGTGACATCGTCGTCCATATCGACGAACGAGCTGAACCCGGATACGCACTCGTCGTTCAGACGGGACCGACCGACTTCGTGGTCGCCGGGGCCAGTGTGTACGTGACATTCCAGCATGCCTCTCAAAGCAATGTCGGTCTGTGCACCGTCCAGGAAGGCACTTTCGATCAGGGCGTCTGGGAGCCCGGCCGCTGGTTGAACGGCGATGATGTCGTCGTCTCGTACGGCGCGGTCACACGTAGTCAGGAACTGACGATCACCGGTCTGAAGTTCTCCGCGACGAGCGCTTCGATTCAAAGGACCAGTGTGTACACATTCGGTGACAATGACACCGTCCCTGTGAACTGCTCGGTTCCGATCTCTGTGCCGGCTTCATCGGCCACGCCGACGACTGGTCCGACGAGTTCTGCTCCGACGACTGGTCCGACGAGTTCTGCTCCGACGTCTGGTCCGACGAGTTCTGGTCCGACCACTGGTCCGACGAGTTCTGGTCCGACCACTGGTCCGACGAATTCTGCTCCGACGAGTTCTGCATCCACGAGTTCTGCCCCAGTGCTGAACCCCTCCTCCGGGGCGAATGTGCAAAATCCGCCGAAGGCCGCTGTGGCCGCGACAGTCACGACGGGCGGCACGGCTGTGCCGGGCGAATCGCCGTGGGGGCTTGTGGGATTGTTCTCAATTCTCGCAGTCGCGGGGTCCTTCGCAGTTCGGCGCCTGGTTCGCAGGTCGTAGGACTTTCACAATCCTCACAATCCTAGAAGGAGGTACTGCATGACCTAGTCTGACTGAAGACGTATAGGTAAACGTTTCACGCAGTCGCCCATGAGTGGACAACCACTCATGGGCGACATCGTGTCAGTGAGACACTCACAAGGAGAGGCCGACGAATGTCGGCTCGGGTTCGAGGGCGATTCCGTACGCTGCTCGGACCCCGTCACGGATGAGACGGGCCAGGGCGAGGATGTCCTGCGCGGTAGCGTCCCCACGGTTGGTGAGGGCGAGGACATGTTTGGAGGACAGTGCGGCGGGGCCCTCGCCGTACCCCTTGTGAAAACCGGCATGGTCGATGAGCCAGGCGGCGGAAGTTTTGATCGAACCGTCGGGTTGGGGGAAGCGAGGGGCCCCGGGGGGCAGGGCGGCGGCCGCTTCGGCCGAGACGACGGGGTTGGTGAAGAAGCTGCCGGCGCTCCAGGTGTCGTGGTCGGTCTCGTCGAGGACCATGCCCTTGCTTCGCCGCAACTCCATCACCGTGCGGCGTGCGTCGCCCAGTGGAACCCGGGCACCGATGCCGACGTCCAGACGATGGGCGAGTTCAGAGTACGCGACGGGGGTGGACAGGGGACGACGATCCAGATGGAGATCGACGGTGAGGACCACGTGGCGTCCCTGTTCCTGCTTGAAAACACTGGTTCTGTACCCGAAGCGGCAGTCCCCGGGTGAGAAAGTGACCACCTGCCCGGTGCGGCGGTCGAAAGCCCGGACCCCGGTGATCGCCGAGGCGATCTCAACCCCGTACGCCCCGATGTTCTGCACAGGTGCGGCACCGGCCAGTCCGGGGATCCCGGAGAGCATCTCCACTCCGCTCCATCCCTGGCCGACCGCGTGGGCCACCAACGCATCCCAGGATTGTCCGGCGGCAACCCTCAGATCGACTCCTTCGCCAGACTCCTCGGCTTCGATCCCGCGGGTGGCGACCACCACCGCCGTGCCCCGGAATCCCTCATCGGCGACGAGCATGTTGGACCCGCCCGAGACGATGAGCACCGGGGTGGACTCAGCGTCAGCCCGCCGTACCTCCTCGATGAGTTCTTCCTCCGTGCGGGCGATCGCCAGGTTGTCCGCAGGTCCCCCGATCCTCAATGTCGTGAACTCGGCCAGTGGGGTGGAGCCAGAAAGAAGATCAGCCATATCCCTAGCTTATCCAAACACATGAACGGATAACTGCCCGGCGGGGCGCCCACCGGCACGGGGGCGCCTTCCGGTGACCCGGCCATAGGCGGGGTGGGTCCCATCGAGGCGGCGCACTCTGCTCCATCCCGTCATTTCTTTTGCCGCCGAAGAAAAAACCGGACATGAAACGGTAGATTTGTACGAGTGAGCACGGATCTTGACCTGACGGTGGATCCTGGTCTGCCCATTGCGGCGCACGCGGCGGAGATCGCGGAACTCATCGCGACCCATCAGGTCGTGGTCGTGGCGGGGGAGACCGGGTCGGGGAAGACAACGCAGCTGCCCAAGATTTGTCTTCAACTCGGTCGCCGGCACATCGGGCACACCCAGCCGCGCCGGATCGCCGCCCGCAGTGTGGCGACGAGGATCGCCCAGGAAATCGGCAGTCCACTCGGTGAGACCGTGGGGTACCAGGTGCGTTTCACAGCCGCCACCTCTCAGGCGACACAGCTCAAGGTCATGACGGATGGGATCTTGCTGGCTGAGATTTCCCATGACCGGATGTTGCGGAAGTACGACACGATCATCGTCGATGAGGCTCATGAGCGCAGTCTGAACATCGATTTCCTCCTCGGCTACCTGAAACAACTCCTGCCGAAACGACGGGATCTGACTGTGGTCATCACCTCGGCGACCATCGACACCGCCCGCTTCTCCGCCCATTTCGGCGATGCTCCCATCGTGGAGGTGAGCGGGAGGACGTACCCGGTCGAGGTGAGATACGCCCCGATGGGCGAGGATGAGGACACGATCCAGGCCATGGTGGGTGCCGTCGCCTCTCTGCCGCGGCAGGGGGACATTCTCGTCTTCTGCACAGGGGAGCGCGAGATCAGGGATGCCGCCAAGGCCATCACCGGGGCCAGGCGGGATGCCGAGGTGCTGCCCTTGTTCGCCCGGCTGACCATGGAGGAGCAGGCCCGGGTCTTCGCTCCTCACCCCGGGCAGAGGATCGTGCTGGCGACGAATGTGGCGGAGACGTCGCTGACGGTGCCGGGGATCCGGTACGTCGTGGATCCCGGTTTCGCGCGGATCTCTCGGTACTCGGCCCGTACCAAGGTGCAGAGGCTCCCCATCGAGGAAATCTCCCAGGCCAGCGCCAACCAGCGAGCCGGGCGATGCGGGCGTGTGGCTCCGGGGATCTGTGTGCGCCTCTATTCTGAGGAAGACTTCTTGTCTCGCCCGATGTACACCGAACCGGAGATACTGAGGACCAACCTGGCGTCGGTCATCCTGGCGATGGCCAATGCCCGTTTGGGAGACATCGAGGACTTCCCCTTCGTGGAGGCCCCCGATCGCAGCCATATCGCGGACGGGATGAGACTGCTCACCGAGCTCGGCGCCATCGCAGGCGAGGAGCGGGAACCCCGGTTGACCCAGGTGGGACGGCAGTTGGCGAACCTCCCCATCGACCCGCGGCTCGCTAGGATGCTCATCGAGGGATCCAAACAGGGGTGTCTTAAAGAGGTCCTGGTCATTGTCGCCGGGCTGAGCGTCCAGGACGTCCGCGAACGCCCCCAGGAGCACCGGGAGGAAGCGGATAGGTTCCACGCCCGGTTCGCGACCGACGACGTGTTGCCGGGTTCCCGTGGCGGGACGACTGGTGGGGGACCGACCCGGACCACCCCCCACACGGGGTGGAACAGCCGTCAAGAGGGTTCCGGGCCTCCTGGCTCCGGCAGGGCGAGTGTCGATCCCGGCGGGGATTTCAGCGCGACCCTCCGGCTGTGGGCGTACCTCAAGAACAAGAGGAAAGAACTCTCGTCGAGTCAGTTCCGGAGGCTCTGCCGCAGTGAATTCCTGAACTACCTGAGGATACGGGAGTGGCAGGACCTCGTGACCCAGTTGCGGGAGGTCTGCAAACAGATGCGCCTGCACATGAACTCCGAGCGTGCCCCGATGAACTCGATTCTCACAGCCTGCCTGGCGGGACTGCTGTCCAATATCGGCGCCCTGGACCCCGATTCGGGACGCAACGACTCCAGGGGACGCAAGCGGGGACCCAGAGAATATCGAGGCACGAGGGGATCGAGGTTCGCCATCTCACCCGGATCGGCGATGGCGAAGAGCACTCCCGAATTGGTCATGGCTGTCGAGTTGGTGGAGACGACCCGACTGTGGGCCCACACCGTGGCCTGTGTCACCCCCCAACAGGTGGAGAAAGTCGGTTCGCACATGGTGGTGCGGACCTACTCTGAGCCTTTCTTCGCCGCCTCGTCGGGGACGGTGCAGGCCCATGAGAAGGTGAGCCTTCTCGGCGTCCCCCTGATCGCCGACCGGCGGGTGGGGTATGCCGCGATCGATCCTGAACAGGCGCGCGCCATCTTCATCCAGTCGGGGCTGGCACAGGGCTTGGCCGTCCCCCGTCCGGGAACCCCGTACGCCCAGATCCTCAAGCACAACCAGGGGGTACGGGCCGGAATCGAGGAGTTGGAGGACAAGGCACGCCGCCGAGGGGTACTGGCCGACGACGCGCAGATCGCCGATTTCTTCGACTCGCGGCTGCCCATGGGGGTGTCCTCTGTGTTCACTTTGGACAAGTGGCTGCGGGCCGATCCGCGCAATGCCGCTTCCTTGAGGATGACCGCGGAGGATCTTCTCAGCCGGGACCATGAAGTCAGCGAGGAGGACTATCCGGATTCTTGGTCTTTCGGCGACCTCGCCCTGGGGCTGGACTACCATTTCTCACCCGGGGAGAAGCGCGACGGCGTCACGGTGACGGTGCCCCTGTCCGCTCTGGCATCTTTGGACCCGGCTCCCTTCACGTGGGGGGTGCCGGGCCTGCGCCAGGAGTTGGCCGCAGAGTTGATCCGTACCCTGCCCAAAAAAGTCCGAACCCATTTCGTCCCTGCACCCGACTGGGCGAGGAAAGCGCTCACGTGGTTGGAAGAGAACGGGGCCGACCACAGCCAACCCTTCACGGCGGAATTGTCAAGGGCTTTGTTGGCGCTCACGGGGGAATCCGTCACCGAATGGGCGGTCGACGCCCTCCCGGAGCACCTGAAGATGGGTTTTGCGGTGGCAGAAGGGAAGAGGACGGAATTCAGCCGGGACCTGGAATCTCTGCAGGCCGATCTCGGACGCCAGGTGCAAAAGAAACTGGCCACATCCAGCCCGCGCAAACGGGAGTCGGGCACGACATGGGTCTTCGGGCGGATACCCGAAACTGTCTCCATCCGCGACCATGGGATCACAGTCGTCGGCTATCCCGCATTGAAAGACGAGACCGCCCGGGTGAGCGAGACCCTCCTCACTGACAAGGGGAGAGCCGGGACGTCCCACCTCGATGGATTGACACGTCTTGTCAGTTTCGCACTGCCTGAGCCGTACAGATGGGTGATCGCCCATCTGACCAATCCGGACAAGATCGCTTTGGGTTCCAGCCCGTACCCGTCCATCCCCGATCTTCTGGCCGACGCCCGATTGACGGCCATCGCCGAATCGGTCAGCCGTCGCGATCCCTGGGAGGTGCGCAGCCAGGAACAGTTCGACGCCCTTGTGACCCTCGTCCGTCCCGACCAGGTGGAAGCCACCCACCGGATCGTCCTTCACGGCGCCGAATCCCTGCGTGCCGCGGCCCGGGTACGACAGTTGTTGTCCACGCTCGACCCCTCCTCCTACATGGTTCAGGATGTGTCGGGCCAGACGGACAACCTTGTTTTCAATGGATTTCTCCATGTGATCGGTTCGCATTGGCTGCCCCGGGTCCCCGTCTGGCTGAAAGGCGCCGAGATGAGGCTGCGGGCGGCCGCGGCCGACCCGCATCGCGATGAGGCACGGATGTCCCAGCTCGATCCTGTTCTCGACGCGTATTCCGACCTCCTCGACACTCATCCCGATCCTGATCCGGAAATCGACAGGATCGGTTATTTGATCGAGGAGTTCCGTCTCCAGATCTTCGCCCAGACCCTGCGTACCGTCGAAACCGTCTCCGCCAAGAGGATCCTCAAAGCCATTTCCGAGATCTCGGACTGAGGACGGCGATGCCGAGGGTGTGGCAGACGCCGGCCCTCCGGGCGGTGCTCACAATTCCAGGCCTGGGTACAAGGGGTTGGCGTCGAGGAGTTCAGCGGCCCGGGCATGGACCCTCGCAGCCACACCGTCGGAGATGGTGTACTTCGCTTTGCTGAGGCCTTTGGGCCCGGACGCGGGAGCGGTGGATGTGAGGACGTCGGCGATCAGGTCGGCGACCACATCGAAGTCGGACTCGGTGAAGCCGCGGGTGGTGAGTGCCGGAGTGCCGATGCGTACTCCCGAGGTGTACCAGGCGCCGTTGGGGTCGTGGGGGATGGAATTGCGGTTGGTGACCACGCCCGCATCCAGCAATGCCGATTCAGCCTGGCGTCCCGTGAGCCCGAAGCTGGAGACGTCCATGAGGAGCAGATGGTTGTCCGTGCCGCCCGTCACCAGGCGTACTCCACGCTTCAGCAGGCCCTCGGCCAGGGCTTTCGCGTTCGAGGCGACCTGGGCGGCATAGGTCTGGAAGGAAGGGGTACGGGCCTCGGCGAAGGCCAGCGCTTTGGCGGCCATCACATGGCCCAGGGGTCCGCCCAGCACCATGGGGCAGCCCTTGTCCACAGCGTCGGCGTACTCGTGGGTCGCGAGGACGAACCCGCCTCTCGGTCCGCGCAGGGACTTGTGGGTCGTGGAGGCGACGATGTGGGCGTAGGGGATGGGATCCTCCTCGCCGGTGAAGACCTTGCCGGCGACAAGGCCCGCGAAATGGGCCATGTCCACGAACAGGGTCGCGCCCACCTCGTCGGCGATCTCGCGCATGATCCGGAAGTTGACGCGACGGGGGTACGCGGAGTACCCCGCGACGATGATGAGCGGTTTGAACTCCCTGGCCGTGGCGCGCAGAGCATCATAGTCGATGAGACCGGTTTCAGGGCTCGTGCCGTACGAATGCTGTTGGAACATCTTTCCCGAGATGTTGTGGCGGAACCCGTGGGTGAGGTGGCCCCCGGCGTCGAGCGACATCCCCATGACTCTCTGTGCGTTGAACTCGTGGCGCAGCGCCTCCCAGTCGTCCTCCGTGAGGTCGTTGACGGTGGCCGCCTGGAGACGGGCCAGCGTGGGGGATTCGATGCGGTGGGCGAGGATGGCCCAGTACGCGACCAGGTTGGCATCGATCCCGGAGTGGGGTTGGACGTACGCGTGGTCGGCCCCGAACAGAGCCTCGGCGTGTTCGGCCGCGACGGACTCCACGGTGTCGATGTTGCGGCACCCGGCGTAGAAGCGATGCCCGATCGTTCCCTCGGCGTACTTGTCCGACAGCCAGGTTCCCATCGCCATCAGTGTGGGCAGGGAGGCGTAGTTCTCTGAGGCGATGAGCTTGAGGGAAGCCCTCTGGTCGGTGAGTTCCTGCCGGGTGGCGTCCGCGACGCGGGGTTCGACCGAGCCGATCGCCTCAAGGATCTGCGAATAGATGGACGATACTGCGTTCACAATGCTCCTTTAGTACTCAACGCTACGCGCCTCGGCACCTTCCTTGGCTTCGGCATGGCGAACACATTCGTTCCGTCCATCCCTCGCCGGTGTGCGGAAAGGCTACCTGGTAACTCTATCGCATGAGTTCTTCGACCCTGGCTGCAACCCGAATCCCGAGTTCGGGCCGATCAGCTCATCTCTTCCCAGATGTCATTGGCGGGGGAACCTGTCATCATGGCCGGATATTCCGCCGGGGAGGCCGATCAGGCGGCTTTCTTGATGAAGCCGAAAGGAGCTCCCATCGGCAGGACGCGCCTGCCGAAGAAGTTGTTGAGGAAAATCGCTCCGCAGGCGTAGAAACCCAGCAGGGAGATGCAGAATTCGGACCAGGCGGCGAAGTGGGAGAAAGTGTTCGCGGCCACTCCCAGGGCGGACAGGCCCAGCGAGATGAACAGGACGTCGATCAGCACGAGGATCGCTGCGAAGACCTTGTTCATTTCGCATGCGGCGACTGTGATGAAAATCGAGAAGACGAAGTACCCGAGATAGGCGAAGCCCACCTGCCGTGCGTCGGCCAGCGCCCCGATGTCTCCCAACCATCCCAGACCGATCGCCCAGTGGATGGCCACAGCCATCCAGAAGAGCCCATAGACGCCCAGGACGATCGAGCCGAAGTAATTGTTGTTCTTGAAGTCCATTCTCGCGGCCCAGATCTGAGCCAGCGAGCCGAGCATGATGGCCCAGGGGACGATGTACGTCGTCCCCGTGGTCCATCCCAGTTTGGACGATGAGGCCACGAGGGTCACCATCGCCAATCCGAACACGCCCAGTGCTGTGGGATCTGAGACACGGATCTTGGTTTCTGTCGTTGTGGTCATGCCACCTCCTTGTGCCGTGCCGTCGCAGTTGTGGACATTTGCTCATCCACCTGCGATAACGGAACTCTATAGGAGGCCGACAGGAGAAATCAAGCACCCTCAGCATCGGTGGCTGAACTAATTCAATCACTGAAAATAGGTATTTTCTGCTTTAAGAACGAATAACCAGAAGCGTTTCAGGACTACAGATCACCGACATTGCGGAGAAGCCCGTGAGCAGCATCGCCATGGTCATTTGTGCGATGAGATCCTCCTCGCTGGTGTGGGAATCCGCCTGTTCGGCACTGCGGGGCAGGATCCGGACCAACTTCGCGGCCGTCGGCGCGAAACTCCAGGCGTCCAAATGGAAGAGTTTCACGGCATGGTCCGCGTCAAGCAGGTTCCGTGAAAGGGTCTGCCCGTACCGGAAGCTGATGTCAGCCCCAAGTGGAGCGTGGCTCCCGCGCAATACCTCGATCGTCCCCCCGGCGTCTCGTACCGCTTTCAGACGGGAAAGCCCGTCTTCGCCGAACGGGTCGGTCCCCGCGTCGGACAGGGAGGTGATCAGGCGGATCCGATCCGCGAGGCCGCTCGCCATCATCCGGGTCTCAGGATCGGCGCCGAGCCGTGTCATCATGTCGTCCGCGATCTGTGGCCCAATTGTCCCAATGAGCGACATCCGGTCGTTGAAGACGCATCCGGTCTGGTCGGATTCGGGGAACTGCTGGTCGATGTGGGCGTACACGGGCAGGCCGTCGTCCTTGAGGATTTGCATGAATCGGCGGGCGGTACAGGTTTCCAGATCGTACGCCGGATGGACGGCCCTTGCTGCGAGAAGCAAGCCGAAGCAGCCGCCCGCAACGTTGGGCAGGAGAGGGTCGGTTCCGTTGGTGCGCAGACGGTCATCCATGCAGGTGGCCGCGAAGGTGCCCTCAGCCGGTTCGTCGCACTCCCCGTCGACCAGGGCTTGTGCGAGGTCTTCGATGAGGTCGTCCATCCCGGATGGCGCCCCATTGCCCCGGCCGCAATGTCCGAATGTCGTGATGACGGCATTCGATAGTTCTGTTAATAATGCAGTCATACTTTATATTCCCACGTTCGTCCATCCCCGGTCGACCAGGGTTATATCGTGAGACACTTGTGATGATATCTAACATGCGTGTTCGAAATTTGGTACGGCGGTCCATCACGCGTAAACTGTGGGGGTTGCCCGGCGAGGGGAGTCATCCCGTTATCGACGGCCCTTGGTCGGTGCTCATTCACGATCAAGAGGAGAACAATGGCAGAGATTGTCATCACGGCGAGTGCCCGTGACGAGTTCGGCAAGGGTGCGGCCCGCAGGCTGCGCCGCGAAAACATGATTCCGGCCGTGTTGTACGGCCACGGCGGAGATCCCATCCATCTGGCCCTTCCGGCTCACGCGACCACCATGGCCCTGCGTACCGCCAATGCCCTGTTGGACATCAAATTGGCTGGTCACAAGCCCCAACTCGCACTGCCCAAGCAGATCCAGCGGGACCCCGTCAAAGACACAATCGAGCATGTCGACCTCATCGCCGTCAAGCGCGGCGAGAAGGTCCAGGTCGAAGTGCCCCTGATCGTCACCGGTGAGCTGAAGGGTGAGGCTTTGGTCATCCAAGACCTGTCCAGCATCATGCTCGAGGTGGAGGCCACAAAGATTCCCGCGCACATCGAGGTCAGCGTCGAAGATCTGGAGGTCGGCGCGGTCATCTACGCCAAGGATCTGGTTCTTCCCGCGGGCGCGACCTTCGTGGGCGACCCGGACGACCTCGTTTTGTCCGTCCAGGCCCCACAGGCCAAGGACATGGGCGAAGCCGCCCCGGCTGAGGAAGCCGCCGAAGAGACCGAAGAAGTCCAAGAGGACTGAGCCATGGCTCGTTGGCTCGTGGTCGGGCTCGGCAATCCGGGCCCGGCCTACGCCCACAACCGGCACAATGTGGGTGCGATGGCCGTCCACAAGTTGGGTGTCCGCGGATCGGCGTCCTGGAAGGCGAAACGTCTGGCCAAAGCCGACACGGCCGAGGTACGGGTGGGCCGGTTCGGGATCGGTGTGCCCTCACCGGATGCGGACCTGTTGGTGCTCGCCACCACCCGTACATACATGAACCAGTCGGGGATCCCCGTGCGCAACCTGCTCGGCGATTTGAAAATCCGTCCCGACCATCTCATCGTCGTCCACGACGAACTCGACATCGATCTGGGTCAACTGCGGACCAAGTTCGGGGGCGGCGACAACGGCCACAACGGGCTGAAGTCGATCCGCGCCATGCTCGGCACGGGGGATTACTACCGGGTACGGGTCGGCATCGGACGCCCCCCGGGCCGGATGGAGGTCACCGACTGGGTGCTGACCAATTTCGCTCCCTCCGAGAAACAAACCCTCACCTCGATGGTCTCTCTGGCTTCTGAAGCCGTGGAATCCCTCGTCATCAACGGCCTGGAAAAGACCCAGTCGACGTACAACTCCTAGTACAATCTCTATTGCTGAAATCCGCTAAATACCTATTCTGACAAGCTGTGACACGGGGACGGTTCTTCTGTCACACCTTGCGGGCCATCCATAGTGCCGCCATGAGCACCTCAGCCAAACCGAAGAAGAAGTACGTGATGGAGAACGGGTTCGCGGGGAAGATGACGAACTGGAGGATGATCCAACACATCAGAATCGCCCCGCAGATAATCGTCGCTGCAGGTGCGTACTTCTGACGGCGAAGGATGAGGACGGCGGCGACCAACTGGGTCAGACCGTTGACGGCGAACAGGAACAGTCCCGGCCAGACAAAGCTTGTGAAAAAGGTACTCGGAAACGGCAAAACCTGCATGTCAAGAAGGAGAGCCGGGGCACCCATCACATCGGGGGCGATCCACATCGCTGTCGCTCCCCCCACAGCCCCGACGCCGATGAACAGCGTCCAGAACAATGACCACCGGCCCCAGAAGG
>JGI24699J35502_11133683_pt1 | contig 13487 bp, 12 predicted proteins | sample TergutMp193P4_FD_35502 | JGI IMG/M metagenome (IMG submission 35502) | reverse complement strand
ATGAGCCTTATGCCATTGCCAAGATTGCAGGAATCAAGATGTGCGACGCTTACCGAAGCCAATACGGATGCAATTTTATCAGCGTGATGCCGACAAACTTGTACGGAGAGAATGACAATTACGATTTGAAGAATTCGCACGTGCTGCCCGCGATGATACGCAAGTTTCACGAGGCAAAGATAAACGGCGCAGCGTCTGTAACGCTTTGGGGGACAGGTTCTCCAATGAGGGAGTTTCTCCATGCCGACGATATGGCGGATGCCTGCGTGTATTTAATGGAAAATTACAATGAGGAAGGTTTGGTAAACATCGGAACAGGAAAAGATTTGACTATCAAGGAACTGGCGGAAATGATAAGGGAGATTGTCGGTTTTGCGGGAGAGATTGTTTGGGACACTACCCAACCCGACGGTACTCCGAGAAAACTGCTGGATGTTTCCAAACTGCATTCACTCGGCTGGAAAGAAAAAATCCCTTTGAAAGAGGGAATAGCAAAAGTGTATAAAGAAAAGTTTGGGGATTGAGTAATAACGAAACCATAGGAAGTAATAAACGGATAGCGAAGAATACGATGTTTTTGTATTTTCGGATGCTATTGACAATGGGAGTAAGCCTTTATACTTCTCGTATGGTGCTGAATACGTTGGGGGTAGAGGATTTTGGTATTTACAACATTGTGGGTGGAGTGATTGTGATGTTCAGTTTTTTGAATACTTCTATGAGCGGGGCAACTTCACGTTTTTTGACTTTTGAGTTAGGGCGAGGGGATTATGAAAAACTGAAAAAAACTTTTTCTGCCGCTTTGACAATACATTTTATTATTGCAGGGATTATTCTTGTTTTGGGAGAAACTATAGGCTTGTGGTGGCTGGAAAACAAATTAGTTGTTGCTCCTGATAGAATGCCTGCCGCTCGGTGGGTGTATCAATTGTCTATTCTTAGTTCCATGATTACCATAACACAAGTGCCATATAACGCTACAATTATTGCTCACGAAAGAATGAGTGTTTACGCCTATGTAGAGATTTTGAACAGTTTTTTGAAATTGGGGATTGTTTACCTATTGGTAATTGGTAATTTTGATAAGTTGATTTTATATGCTGTTCTCACTCTGTGCGTAACCGTAATTATTACCACTATCTATAAAATATATTGCACAAGAAATTTTTCTGAAAGCCATTATAAATTTGCATGGGAAAAAGAAATTATTAAACCTATGATAAGTTTTTCGGGTTGGAATTTATTTGGTTCATCTGCATCAGTATTAAAAAATCAAGGAGTTAATATATTATTAAATATTTTTTTCGGTCCCATTGTAAATGCAGCTAATGCAATAGCATATCAGGTAAATAGCGCTGTATCTAATTTTTCCAATGGATTTACAACTGCGTTAACACCTCAAATAGTAAAATCATATGCCACAAAAGATATTGCAAGAATGAAAAAACTAATATTCAGGGGGGGAAGATATATATTTTTTTTATTAATGATATTGATGATTCCAATATTTTTAGAAACTGATATTATTTTAAGACTTTGGTTGAAAAATGTCCCACAATATACTGCTGAATTGACAAAATTAGTTTTAATATTAACTCTCACAGATAGTTTTATGTACACAACAGGTGGAGCAATCCAAGCCACGGGAAAAAATAAATATTTCCAATCAACTATTGCAACGATAACGCTGTTTGTTCTTCCTCTCTCATATATATGTTTGAAAATCGATGCTAATCCTCTTGCACCTTTGATGGTGTCAATAATTTTATCAGTAATCGCATTATTTTCAAGATTATTTTTTTTGAGAAAATATATTGGAATTGCCATAAAAGAATATTTCAAATATGTTTTGTTGGTAGTTTCTATTGTTTTATTGTTAAGTATCTTTCCTCCGTTTGTGCTTCACAGATTAATGGCAACAGGTTTCCTAAGATTGATTGTGGTAGTAGTTGCTTCTCTATTGAGTTCAATGTTTTTTATTTACTTTATTGGACTGACAAATGAAGAAAAAAATAAAGTTATAGTATATGTTAGAAATATAAAAAATAAATTTTTCTAAATGTAATAAACTAAATTGAAAAATTATGCTAAAAACTATAGTAAAAAAAATTCTTCCTGATATTATTATAAATAAAGTAAAACTATATGTAGCAAGAGTAAAGTTATATCCAGCATATAATTATGATTTAAAAAGGTATTGGAGATATTCTGGCACAACAAGAAGAAAAGATACGCAATCTAAATTATTAGGAGCTATTATAATGGATTATCATGTCATAGAGAAAGGATTAACTATGCCGAAAACTCGTTTAGGTTTTGGGTATGAAAGATTAGAAAGATTAATTGAAAATTGTGGAATATATATTGAGAAATTTGATTTGAATAATTTTCAATTTAAAAATGCTATAGGTGTTATTTTAGAGTATAAAAATTATCATGAAGAAAATAATTATCAATTAAAAGAATCTATTTTAAATGCAATAAAGAAAATAGAAAATAGACTACCAAAAATAGAAATAACAAAACAACTTAGATTTACAAAAGAAGAATATTTTAAATTTTCAAAGAGTAATTTTTTAAACTTTTCAAATTCAAGACATAGTGTCAGAAATTTTTCTAAAGAAGAGATTCCTTTGAATAAATTGTTGAAGGCACTAGAATTAACAAAAAATACGCCATCTGCCTGTAATAGACAAACATCCTCTTTATATGTATATACCAATAAAGAAAGAATAAATAAAATATTAGAAGTACAAGGAGGAAATAGGGGATTTGGACATTTAGTAGATAAGTTGATTGTTCTTACAGCAGATTTAAGCGTATTTTCTTATGATTATGAACGCAATCAAGCTTATATAGATGGAGGAATTTATGCCATGAATTTATTATATGCTTTGCATTATTATGAAATAGCATGTTGTATATTAAATTGTGATCATACAGTTAAAAAGGACATGATAATGAGAAAATTATGTGGTATTAAAGAAGAAGAAATTTTTATAGCCATATTTGCTTGTGGAAATTTGCCTGAAAATTTTTTAGCAGCGTCGTCTGCACGTACACCAATACAAGAAAAAGTAATAATACATGAAAAATAAAGTTATATCATATAATTCAAAAAATAAGAAAAATATTGCATTTAAAAACACTGTAAAAAATGAAAAATAATAATGAAAGAGGAATACGAATTATTTTACCTGTCATAAACAATATTTTTATAAAACGGTTAGAGTAATTATAAAATGAACTTTTTATGACCAAACAAAGTAACGTTGTTGTATTTATTATATGTCTGTTTGCTTTAATTATGATGCAGTTTGTGGGAATATTTCACATTTCTCATATAATTCTTTTTGCAATTTTAGCGCCTTTTGTTCTGTTTGAGATGCCTAAGAGACTGAAGTTCAAAAAAATATTGATTATTATGGCTGTAGGTATATTTTTGAGTATGATTTCATGTTTGCATTTTAGAGGACAATCGATGTATGAAACATTCAAAGCAAGTGCATATATATTTCTTATTTTTTTCTACTTTTTTCTGACAAATAGAAATTATTCTGTAAAAAATGTAGAGAATGCTATTGTTGTTTTGGGTTTTATAGCAAGCATCTTATACATACTTCAATACGTTCTTATGCAAAATGGTATAATAATACTACAGACTGCAGATAATATCAAGGAAGGGGATAGATTTAGAGTAATAGGTAGTGGAATTATATCTCTAAGTTTTTTCTTGAGTTTAAATAAAATAATGACAATAAAAGCTAATCCGATTTATGTTGCATGTATTGTATTAGGATTAGTATCCATTGTTTTAATGGGCTTCAGAACGATGGCAGTAGCTATTGTTATATTCTCTTTATTTCTATCCTATAGAATTTGGGGGTTAACAAAACGGATGTGGATTTTCATAATTTTATTTTTTGTTTTTGCTATTCTTTTATCAAAGATTCCCGCAGTACAGGATAAACTTATATATATGTTGGAAAAACAACAAAGCGGACAGGCAGATTTTTCTAGCGATCGATATATTAGATGGATACAATTATATTACTTTCTTAATTTTCATTTTAAGGGTTATGTAGAGATGTTTTTCGGTTCAGGGATGCCATATCCAACAAGTCGATACGGTCTATACAACGCGGACTTGTTTGATTCGGGAATTTATTATATGGATTGGGGATTGCTCGGATTATCATGGATGATAGGTATTATTCCCGTTGTTTGTATGTGTTGTTATTCTATCATTGCTTACCGAATGAAGGTAGAAAAATATTACAAATATATTGGAATATGGTTTATATATTTATTGACAATATCGATAACAACAATGGAATTTTTTAGAGAAGGTAATTTTGTTGTTCAGGCATTAGCGTTGTATTTGGTTGTTAAGGTAAACAAGAAATACCAATTAAAACAGGAAAGTAGAACAGAATATGAAAATAGGAATACTGACATATTATAAAGTGTTAAATTACGGTGCTGTACTTCAGGCGTATGCATTGCAAAAAGTATTGCAGAGTTTGGGACATAATGCTTTCCTTATCAATTATCAGCCAAAGGAATTAACAAAAGAATACAAATCCGTTAAAATAACAAAATTACGGTATGTAAGCTATTGGCTGAAATTATGCAGGCGATTATTTCTTTTTTCTCCATTTAACCGTTTTGTAAAAAATTATTTGAACGAAGGGACACTATACACATCATTGGAACAACTTTTTAATGATCCACCAACGGCAGATGCCTATATTGTGGGAAGCGACCAAGTATGGAGAACAGAATTATCGGGCAATAATGATACTTTCTTTCTGCCTTTTTCAACCAATGACATGTTAAAAATTGCTTATGCTGCCAGTTGCGGTGGTGATCATTCCTTTTTAAAAGATAAGAATAAAGTCCGGTTGTTACAAAATTTTAATGCTATTTCAGTTCGCGAAGAAGCGTTGAGAGGAGAGTTGCAAAAAAAAGGCACTGGTGCAGAAACAGTGCTTGATCCAACACTTTTGTGGAACGACTACTCAGAGTTTATAAGAGAGAACACAGAAGGAGATTATATTGTTGTTTACAATGTATTGCTAACTCGAAATTTCAAAAATAAGTTGAAATATTTGAGAAAAAGTACGAAAATGCCTATAATTAATATTGGTCCAGATTATCTTTTGGGTGCTGATAAAAATTTGCTTGGTGTAAACCCTTCAGAGTGGATAAACTTGTTGTATCATGCAAAATATGTTTATACAAATTCTTTTCACGGAGTTGTTTTTTCTGTTAACTTTGCAAAGAAATTTCTGTACGTGCCAAATGATATAGCTTCTGATTCGAGGGTAACGGATTTTCTTTCTCAAATAGGATTGCAATCGATGATTATAAATAAGACAGAAGATATTGACAGATGTGTAAGTATAAACAAAACATTAGTTGCTAATGAAAATTTGGCAGAAATGAAAGAAAAATCTCTTCAATTTTTAATTAAAGCATTAAAATAAGTAGATGAGCCAAACCAAAATAAGCATCATAATCCCTATCTACAATGTGGAAAAATACCTGTCAAAGTGTTTGGATAGTGTTTTCTCACAAGATATTCCTTTGACCGACTATGAAGTTATTTGCGTAAATGACTGTTCGCCTGACCTTTCCCGTGAAATTGTTTTGGAATACCAAAAACAATATGAAAATTTGATATTAATTGATCACAAGGTAAATAGTAAGCAAGGCGCTGCACGAAATACGGGTTTAAAAATAGCAAAAGGCAAATATGTTTGGTTTGTAGACTCTGATGATTATATTGAGACTAATTGCTTAGGGCGATTGATGTCTGTTGCAGAAAAAGATGATTTGGAGGTTTTACACTTTAATGTACAACAATTTGATGAAAGAGGAATTTATAGAGATTATAAACACTTTCCAACAGAAACAGATGTGATAACGGGATATGAATTTCATAAGAAAAATGATTATAAAGATGTAACAAAACAACCTTGGGCACAATTATACAAAAAAGATTTATTGCTTAACAATGATTTGTTATTTGAAGAAAATACTTTTTATGAAGACGCAATACATACTTTAAATGCGACTCTATTGAATAAAAAATTTGTATACATATCCGATATATGCTATTTTTATAGAAAAAATCCTTCATCAGTAGTAAATAATGTAAATAAGAATGGATATGTTTTGGCTAATAGGTTAGTGCAACTCATAAAAATATTACAGTTCATAGATGAAAATTATCCTAATTTAGAATCAGTGATTGCATATTGTATTCGTTTATTGTCTCGCAATATTTTTAATATTTGTAAATTACCAAAAGATGAACTGAAAATTTTTATTCAGAACATATCAAAAATAAATATTACAAACATTAAAAAATATTTTCCATGCTATATATATTATTTTTACACTCATCCTGATATATTTAATTGGTTAGAACCAATAGTTACAATTGTTTTTAAAAATAGTTACAATAAAAAACCGCCTAACAATAAGGATTCATGAAAAAGAAAAAAATAGGAACAATTTCACTTGGTTTAAATACAATAGATTTGAACTTTGGTGCAATTTTGCATAATTATGCAATTGTCGAATTTTTGAAGAAACAAGGATTTGATGCTGAATGTATTAATTATGTCCCCAATTATGCACAGGGGTTTAATGTAAGTTTTCCTTTCTTATATTATATAAGAAAAATGAAACCAAAAAGTTTTATTAGAACAATGTTGATGTTCCGTTCTTTTCGTAAGAGATACATTAACTTTGAAGAATTTAAGAAGAAATATATGACTATATCAGAGAAATTATATTCAGAAAAAACATTATCAAATGCTGAGTTAGACTATGATATAGTAATTGCAGAAAGTGATGTAATTTGGAATTCGGGCTTTACAGGAGGTCATTTAGAAAAAGCGTTTTTTTTAAATTTACCAAGTATGAAAAGTCTTAAAAAAATTGCATATTCTCCTTCACTTGGAAATCATCAAATGAACGCAAAATTGGAAAAAGAATTTTCTATGTATGTAAAGGCAATAAATAGCGTATCTATAAGAGAATCTTATTCTGTATCTTATGTTAACAAATTGTCAGGCAGAGATGATGTTGTCCATGTGCTTGACCCTGTTTTTCTGTTAGATAAAGATTCTTATCAGAAAATATCAGTTGATATTAAGATTTTTACAAAGAACAAGTATTTGCTTGTTTATTTGCCTGTTAGTGATAATAAAAAATTAATAGCAGAAGCGACAAAATATGCAAAAGAAAAGGGTCTTGAAATAATAGAGTTATCGCAGAGAAAAATAAAACGAAAACACAAAGTTTTTTTTGATGTTAAGGTTGAGGAATTTATTTCGTTGATACAGAATGCCGATGTGATTTTTACAAATAGTTTTCATGCAATATGTTTTTCATTGATTTTTTCTGTGGAATTCTATGTTTTTTCAAGAAAATATGCAGGTAAAGTAATAGATGTTTGTAAACAGTTCTATCTTGAAAATCGAATGTTTCAAGATGATAAATTTATTGAACAGAAGTCCATAAACTGGACAGACATTAATAATTTGTTAATAAATAAAATTGAGTTCAGTCGTAAATGGTTAATTGATGCTTTAAACAAATAGTAAGAAAAACATATAGTATGTTAACTTTCAATAAAATACGAAATTTACTTTTATCACTTTCAATTATTATTTGTATAGCAAGTGATAAAGATACAAATAAGTATGATATTCCAGCTTTTTATCAATCGCATTTTAATAAAAAACTATCTTTGTTATCTACATATGAAAAAAATATGGGATCTAAAGGTGATTCTTTTATATTTATTACCGATACGCATGTAGGCGCCAATAGAATGACAAGTGCGAGCCTTATGCGTGGAATATGTACTAACAGTGGAATAAATAAAGTTTTTTTCGGTGGAGATGTTATTACTGCTCATGGGAGCAAAGAAGACTTGTATAATCAAGTGAATAAGCAATTAACTACATACGATGATTACTTGAAACCTTACGCAACAATATATAATACCCGAGGAAATCACGATTTCATCATTTGTTCGTCTGCTAAGGATACTGTCGGTTATACGGCTCCTTATGAAGTAATATATCGTTTTTTCATGAAAGATCTTGAAAATAAAGTAAATCAGGACTTAGATAATCCTAATAGTTTATACTATTATCACGATAACCAATCTGCAAAAATAAGATACATACATTTAGATGCTTGTGAAGATAGCACAACATCAGTCGTTTGTATGGGGATTGGCTATGGCTTGTCTCAAAGTCAATATAATTGGCTGATAAAAACATTACAATCCTTGCCTGCTAATTGGAATGTAATTATTTTATCGCATATACCCATAACTTCTCAATTGGCAGGGCAGAAAAGAGCCTCATTTTATAGTCCGTTAAAAGGATTACTAGAGGCTTTCCAAAATGCATCAACTTATAATTATAGTGGAACAATAGGAGGATTTACATTAAACATAAATGTTGATTTTAAAACAAATACATCAAAGATAATTTGTATTTTAGGGGGGCATTTGCATAAAGATAGACAAAGATATGAAAATGGGATTTTGCATATAGTCACTGCTTGCGATGCTTATTATTCACAGGATGGCATTAAAAGGACTAAAGGAACTGTAAATGAAAGTTGCTTAGATGCTTGTTTAGTAGACATTAACAGCAGAGTTTTGAGATTTGTAAGGTTTGGAGCTGGGTATAACCGCATCTATCATTATAATAATCCGCTATATACATCAGTAGGTGGAATCAAACAAATTACAAGCGAATTAACAGGAACTTTGACCTATTTATCATCTGATAAAACGAAAGCAACTGTATCTGATACCGGAGTTATCACAGGAATTGTACAAGGTAGTGTGATGATTACGGCTATTGATGCAAATAATAATAAAGAGTTTTTCGAAGTAAAAATACAATAAAATGAATATAGCCCTAATTTTTGCCGGAGGTTCAGGCACAAGAATGAATGCACGGTCGAAGCCAAAACAATTTCTTGAGCTTCACGGGAAACCGATTATAATCTATACTTTGGAACTCTTTGAAAACCATAGGGATATAGATGTAATTGTTGTTGTTTGTGTAGAAGATTGGATTAATTATTTAAGAAAAATGTTGAAAAAATTCGACATTACAAAAGTCAAGGAAATTGTTGCTGGTGGCGAAACGGGACAGGAATCCATTTACAACGGACTAAAATCTGCTGTGCAAAATTTTTCACAAGACAGTGTGGTACTTATCCACGATGGTGTGCGCCCATTGATTGACGATGTTACCATTTCTGAAAACATACGAATTGTTCGCGAAAAAAGCTCGTGCATTACCTGCATTCCTGCTACAGAAACATTAATCGTAGTTCAGGATGATAATTCACTTGATATTCCATTAAGGAAAAACTCATTTCTTGCTCGTGCGCCGCAAAGTTTCATACTCCGAGATATTTGGGAAGTACATCAAAAGGCGAAAGCCGAAGGCAGAAATGATTTCATTGATTCCTGTACAATGATGAGCCACTATGGCAAAAAACTCGCAACCGTAATGGGACCTATGGAAAATATTAAAATCACAACTCCCACTGATTATTATATTTTCAAAGCCATAGAAGAAGTCAGAGAAAATTCTCAAATATTTGGAATATGAGATTGAACGATAAGATATTACAGGAAGACATTGAAATTCTCGCTGAAAACTATGGTTGGTCGGAATTGCAAAATTCGTCTGTGTTGATAACCGGAGCAACAGGTTTGATAGGTCAGCAGTTGGTTTTTCTGCTGCTTTATCTTAATGAAACAAAAAATACCGAAATTCAAATATATGCCCTTGTGCGAAATGTAGATAAAGCAAAAGCAATTTTTGGTAATGAAGCCAAAATAAATTTTGTAGTAAGCGATATTCTACAACCGATTGAAATTGCAGACAAAATCAACTATATTATCCACGGTGCAAGCATCACACAGTCGCGTTTATTTGTTGATAAACCTATTGAAACTATTGATACGGCATACGTTGGCACAAAAAATATTCTTAAATTTGCTCAACAAAAAAAGGTAAAATCAGTTGTTTATCTGTCGAGCATGGAAGTGTTTGGCATTACAGACCCGAAAATGACGGAAGTGAAAGAAAACGATTATGGTTATATAGATATTTTGAATCCGCGCAGTTCGTATTCCGAAAGCAAACGAATGTGCGAATGTCTATGTGTATGCTATTCAAGCGAATACGATGTACCTGCGAAAATTGCCCGTTTAACGCAAACGCTTGGTCCTGGAGTAGAGTATAATGATACACGCATTGCCGCACTTTTTGCCCGTAGTATTATCGAACAAAAAGACATTGTTCTGCAAACAGAAGGAAAACCCCGCCGTCCATGTCTATATACTCGCGATGCCATTTCGGGCATTTTTACTATTTTATTGAAAGGCGAAAATGGTAGTGCCTACACCGTTGCAAATAAAAATACGGCAATCTCTGTGCGTGAAATAGCGAAAATGGTCGCAAACAAAATTGCAGAAAACCAAATTGCTGTAAAATTAAATATCACAAATCCAAAAGAGTATGCAATCAATCAGGAACTTAACCTGTTTCTTAATACAGACAAGCTCGAATCTCTCGGTTGGCAAGCCGAAGTTGGATTGGAAGAAGCTTATCGAAGAATGATTGAGAGCATGAAATATAGAAGTTAACCTTTTATTAATCAATGGATAATAATAAAGAATTTCATAGTAGATTGCTGCTATTAATGCAAGAGATACATAATATTTGTGCAATCAATAAAATTAATTACACAATGTTAGGCGGTACATTATTGGGAGCATTAAGACACAAAGGGTTTATTCCTTGGGATGATGACATTGATATTGGAATGCTTTTCGAAGACTATAAACGCTTTATTCAAATTATGAAAAACATTAATCACGAATGGATTGAGTTTTCCAGCCCCTATAATGATCCTGAATGTTTTATTTCATTCATTAAAGTATATGATAAAAATACAACCTTAATTGAAGGTTATAGAGATAAACCTAAAGGAATTTTTATTGATATATTCCCGATCGTTTTTGCTGGAAATTCAAAACAAGAAGCTATGAAAGAGTATAAAAAACATCGTTTTTTTCAATCTATACTGAAAAGAAAGTCTTATCATTTTGATACGGGAAGATTAAGAGAAATGATTTTAACAATGGTTGGAAAATTATGTTCAAAGGAATTTCTTATGAATAAAATAACCAAGCATTATGAAAAAATCAACAAGCAATCTAAAAAATACTCATCAGATATGGATGGCACTTTGAAGGGAATTGTATCTTCTGATTTTTTTAATGACTTTTGTCTTTATCCTTTTGAAAACTACCATTTTTATGGAGTAAAAGATGCAGATAATTATTTAAAAGCTGTTTTTGGCGACTATTTGGTATTGCCTCCTAAAAGTAAAAGAAAAGCGCATCATATTGAATTTTTAGATTTGAATTTACCATACCGTTTATATAAAAAATGAAAATCCTCCTTATTCATACCTATTATACAATCCGTGGCGGAGAAGATGCTGTTTTTGAGCAGGAAGTGCGTTTATTGTCGAAGGATAATGAAGTAGAAACCTTAACATTTCTTAATAAAGGCGGTATTAGGGGTTTAATTCTGTTCTTGCTGTCAATCTGGAATATTTTTTCGGCACGAAAGTTGAAAAAGAAAATCTTAGAATTTCAACCCGATGTTATTCATATCCATAATCTGCATTTTGCAGGAAGTCCACTGCTTATCCGCACAGCAAAAAAACTGGGTATTCCTGTAGTGATGACATTGCACAATTATAGACTGTTATGTCCTTCAGCAACATTGCTATATAATGGTAAAATATTTACCGAAAGTTTGTATGTAAATTTTCCATGGAAAGTTGTAAAAAATAAGATGTATCGAAATTCTTTTTTTCAAACTTTTTGGCTTGCATTTGTTACTTGGTTTCACAGAAAAATTGGAACTTGGGCAAAGGTAGATAAATTCATAGTTTTAACAGAATTTGCAAAACAACAATTTATAAATTCGACATTCGGAATTTCTGAAGAAAAATTTGTTGTAAAACCAAATTTTATTGAAAATGAAGTTTTGCCAAAAACTATTGAGCGTTCCGACGAGTTTCTGTTTGTTGGCAGATTAAGTGTAGAAAAAGGTATAGATGTTTTATTGCAGGCATTCTCAAACTCGGAATATAAATTGGTAATAGCAGGCGAAGGCGATTTGTTGGAAAGAGTAAAAATACATTGCAAAAAAAATAAGAATATTCGGTATCTCGGCAGACTTAACCACAAAGAAATTTTAGGGCAAATGCAAAAAAGTACCACCTTAATTTTTCCATCAGTATGGTATGAAGGTATGCCAATGACTATTGTAGAATCTTTTTCAACAGGAACACCTGTTATCTGTAGCCAATTAGGATCCATGTCGGAAATGATAACAGATGAATATAATGGTTTGCTTTTTGAGGCAGGAAATGCAGAAGATTTGAAAAAAAAATTGCATGAATGGTTAGTAAAAACCGAAACCGAAAAGGAAAAAATGAGAAATAATGCTTATGCAGAATATCAAGAAAAATATACACCTGAAATAAATAAACAGTTATTAGAAAACGTTTACCTCACTCTATGCAAACCAAACGACTAATTAGCATCAATATTTCTTTAGGAAATTATGAGCGTTTCATTACAGAATTGCTATTGTTAGCACAAAGGAAAGAATTTTCTTATGTTTGTGTAGCTAATGTGCATATGCTGGTAGAGGCTTATAAAGATTTACATTTTCAAACAATTGTAAACAGCGCAGATATGGTTACTCCTGACGGGTATCCTTTAGTAAAAGGATTGCGCTTATTGCATGGTATTAAGCAGGATAGGGTTGCAGGAATGGACATATTGCCCGATTTGTTGAAACTTTCTGAAAAACAAAATCTTTCAGTATTTTTTTATGGTGGAACACAAAAAATGCTAGATAAAACACAAGAATACTGCTCTATACATTTTCCAAACTTAAGAATAGCAGGCATGTATAGTCCTCCTTTCAGGGAATTAACTGAAAAGGAAAATGAAGATATAATTAAGAAAATAAATATTTGTGAGCCTCATTTTGTGTTTGTGGCTTTAGGTTGCCCTAAGCAGGAAAAGTGGATGTACAACATGAAAGGAAAAATAAATAGCTGTATGTTAGGAATTGGAGGAGCTCTTCCTGTGATGATAGGTTTGCAAAAAAGGGCACCTGTTTGGATGCAAAAAAAAGGTTTGGAATGGCTTTTTCGTTTGTGGCAAGAACCTAGGAGGTTATTTATGCGCTATTTTAGTACTAACACGATCTTTATTTATTTAATGCTGACAGCCTATTTGAAAAAAATCAGGTTTATGTCAAAAAATATTTGAACAAAAACAAAATTTTGCCTACTTTTGTAGGTGAATTAAAATAGATTTTAACTAGATTGTGATT
>JGI24699J35502_11133684_pt1 | contig 13513 bp, 13 predicted proteins | sample TergutMp193P4_FD_35502 | JGI IMG/M metagenome (IMG submission 35502) | reverse complement strand
TTTCGCCTATTTGTTGTTGGTAGGTTTTGATGGAATATGGGTTCAGTATCCTGATTTGGTCGGGTGTTACGTTGAGGTCGGTGAAGTCGTTGATGAAGGCGGCGATGATGTCGGCGTGTTCGATGTCGGTAAAGATTTTCTTGAACGCTAAATCGTTAGTGGGTAATACAATACGCTCAGGCATGATGGGATTCCTAACTGTCGGGATATGCGAGACCGTCGCCACGGTACCAACCACCCACGAACCCGCACGCACCGTTATCCACAGTCCAGTCAATAAACCGTGATATTCCCGGCCTGTGGACAACCGTAGACCAAAGTGGTTATTGGTATTAGCCGCTTTGGCGTTATTTAGTAAGGGAACTCTGGCGCATCATTTAATAGCGTTTAAAACAACAAAGAGCGCCATCGTGTCCGGCGTAGCAGCCGTCTGCGGCGATAATGTCTTATGCGCGCCGTCCGACCGTTGAATATTAGCCAGAGCCAAACGGTTATTGGTTTTGCGGAGATCTAACTGTTGTGAGAATCATCTGCATCCGCCCATCCTCTACCAGCCTAACCCGGCTTGGTGCCTTGGCATTAGCCGCAACGATGCTGGCCGCCTGTCAAGCCACACCGGGCTCCAACGATGCCACCGCCGCCAGTTCCGATATGCAAACAGATGCGACCACCACCCCCGCCCGTCCGGCCAGCCAACAAGGCGCGCTGGACGAGTTCACCGCCCGCATCTTTGGCACGCCCGCTGATCAAATCAGCCTCGCGCAAGAACAAAGCGATGCGGAACATCGGGCGATTGAGGAGTTAGTTGCGGCTTGCATGGCTGCTCAGGGGTTCACTTACTATCCGAGCGAAGTATTCGCTCCCAATCTCATCCAGCCCGAACCACCAGCGCTTTCCGAGCGCGAGTTTGCGCAACTCTACGGCTTTGGGATTAGCGTCCTGCCGCCGGTTGGGAGTGGGCAGGGGTTCATTACGGCCGTCGGGATCCCACGGGGCGTTGATCCCAATCGGGCGCTCCGGGATGCGATGTCCGATGCAGAGCACGCGGCGTGGACTGTGGCGCTTTGGGGTGAAGAGGTGCCGCGTAGTGGACAACACTTTATTCTCGCTCGGCCTACTCCCGGTCTGAGACGGGATGGTGAGGGCAGGGGCTGCTTGGGCGAGGCGTGGGATCAGTTGCTGCCTGACGAGGATTTGGAGTTTGCGGCGATTGAGGCGGAGGTGGTGCGGTTTACCGATTCATTGCCGGTTGATCCGCTGCTGCTGGAGCTGAATCGCGAGTGGGCGACCTGCATGGCCGGTGAGGGGTTCCCGAACCTGCTTAGCCCATTTGAATTGCGTGCCGCTTTGCGGACGGAGTGGGGCGAGATCCAGAACTCGGAGTTGGCTATGGAGTTGTTTGAAGGCTGGGATTTTGAGGCGGATCCAGGTGGCCCGCCTGACGTGCGCGACGTCGAGGCCGAGGGTCCGTTCCGGGAGCGCGAGTTCGCTTTGGCGGTGGCCGATGTCGATTGCCGCGAGTCGTTAGACTTTGATGCTCGGCAGATCGAAATCGGTCTTGAGTTGCAGCAACAGTTTGTGGCTGCCAACCGCGACGAACTCGAAGCGTGGGCCACCGCCGCCGAATCCCGCCGCGCGGACAACTAACTGCTAGGTGCCTGTGTCAGTGGGGCTTGGCCTTTTTACATTACTTTGGCTTTTCGAAAATAATGGCCGGGAGAAAGGATTCTTGAACTAACCAACTCTGTGCCTGTGGCGCTATCCAACCAGCCAAATCTTGCGCTGCAGCGAAATCACGCATCAAATCTCGGCGATGATTCGGCTTATGATGAGCTGCCCTGTTCCGAACGGTGTTAAGGCGATCCAACCTAGTTTCCACATCAAAACGTCTTGTCGTGATATCGGTGGGGCCAAGAGGGAATGCTTTGTGTAATGCGGGTGTCCAAAGAGTGGTCAAGTAGCGTTGTGCACATAGGTAACGCCAAAAACCAAACGTTAACTCTGCGATAACTTTACCGGGTATTTCAGCGTGTCGGCCACTGTTAGTGGCCCGATCTCTTGCTAATCGAATGGCCGACTTCCCGCGGTTATCAAGTGGAACAATGTCAAACCAGATAGCATTACGATTATCTGCCCACGTTACCAACTCCCGATCTAAGGCATTTCTCACTAGCACTTCAACCATACCCACCATATGAAGTGCTGCTGCATTCGCGCGGGCATTCCAGTTATATAGTTCGACCGTCGAAGTCGAATCATTATCAGTCGCAGCTAAATATGATGAAAGCCGTTGGTAGGTCAGCAAAGATTCCAAGCCGTCAAGTCCAACCGGGTTTGACTTCTCCATCATCTCTGGTACAGTAGATTTTGAAAACCCCGGAACAATCACTGGCTCACTAGCCATATTGCCGGGGTTACGTCTTTCCATATCCTAATCCTAACGCACATCAGTTGGTACCTAGTTACATCCCGAAGTCAGCGTGCGCCTTGTTTCGATATTGGGAACAGAGCATCTCGGATTGTCCCCTGCTAAACAGATAACGCCAACAACGTCCGATAAGGATGGTGCAACGGCGATAATGGAGGATGCGCGCCGTCCGACCGTTGAATGTTAGCCAGAGCCTAACGCTGAGCAGCTTTCCGGGAATGTAACGATATGAGCATCGTCGCTAATAAAGGTGCCACCGTCGTCAGCGCACGCTCCTCCAGCACCCCAACCCGCCTTGGAGCGTTGGCATTAGCCGCGACGATGCTGGCCGCATGTTCCGTCACACCGGGCAGCGACGATGCCGGAGCGGCTTATCCAACCCCCGACGCAACGGTCACTACCGAACCACCACCCGCGCCACCAGTCGCCGCCGAGCAAGGCGCCTTGGACGAGTTCACGATGCGAATCTGGGGCACGCCCGCCGAGGAAACCCAGCAAGCCGCCGACGCCCGCTTGGTAGCAGAGCAGCGATTCCGCGAGGAATACATTGCGGCTTGCATGGCCGAACAGGGGTTCCAGTATTACCCTGACCTGCTCAACATCCCGACGGTGACGGTGGCCGAGGGGCCTGTACGGGGAAGTCGCGAGTTTGCCGAGCGATATGGCTTCGGCATCAGCAATCAACCACCGCAGGGGGCCGGTTTTCAAGTGCAATGGCACGGTGACCCGAATCAGGAACTGCGTGAGACCATGTCCGCAGCCGAGCAGGAGGCGTGGCTGTTTGCCTTGAGCGGAACCACTGGAGCCACCCAGATTCACATTGGCGGAGGGCTAGGCGGCGTCGGAATGCAACTGGACGAGACCGGCTGCATCGGTAGAGCTTGGAGCGCGATGTTGCCGACGGGTAATCCCGAGTTTGCTGCGATCGAATCAGAGGTAAGCCGATTCGTAACAAGCATTGATGTTGACCCGCTTCTGCTTGCCCTTGACCACGAATGGGCCGCTTGTTTGGCGCTCGCGGGCTATCCTGGGATGGTTAATCCCGGCCAGATGACCGGGTTACTTTGGGCTGAATGGGATGCGCTCCAGAACTGGGATCAAGTTAGCGAATTACTACTGACCTGGGATTGGCAGGGCAGTCCAGATGGCCCGCCGGGGTATACCGTTGATGAGGATGGAGTGGGCTCTTTTGAGTTTGACCCAGAGGCTCGGGCTGCCTTCCGTGACCGCGAGATGGCGTTGGCTGTGGCCGATGTGGGCTGCCGCGAGACTTTAGACTTTGACGCTCGGCGATTGGCAATCAAGCACCAACTCCAACAAGAGTTCGTGGATGCCAACCGCAATGAGCTCGATACGTGGGCGACTTGGGCGGAGAACCGTCGGGCCGGGCGGTAGCTGATGTGGAGCCGTCATACCAGAGTCGAATGGCGAGCAGCCATGCGTCATCGTCGAACTAAAAGCGCCGCGTTAGCCATAGCCACCGGACTACTGACCACCGCTTGCACAACAACAGCCGATGTTTATGATGCGCCCGCTGGCGTTCAGGATGGTCTGACACCGGAAGCCGCCGCCACACCGATAGCCACCGCCGCCCAGCAGGGCGCGCTAGACGAGTTCACCGCGCGCATCAGCGGCGTACCAGCGCCGGGCGCCACCACCGCAGAGATCCAAACAGAAAGCGATCGGCAGCATCGGGCGCGTGAGGAGTACATTGCGGCGTGCATGGCGGAGCAAGGTTTCACCTATATTCCGAACGTTGCAGCCCCGCCAGCGGTGCGGTATCTGGCTGGGCCGCGCCTTGGCACGCGGGAGTTCGCGGAGCGATTCGGCTTTGGCGTGGCCGCAGACTTCCGGGGTGGGCAGGACGCCACCGTGCAACGGGATCTAACGGTGAGTGCGGAAAATCTTGAACTGTTGGCCGCGATGTCGCAGGTCGAGCGCGAGGCGTGGAACGAGGCTTACTTTGGGATGTTGCTGACTCCGGTGGAGCCGGGTACCATCCGGGATGCCGCGAGTTTCGGTTGTGTGGAGCGTGGGCTGCAGGTGGTGGCGGGCTGGTTTCAGACGGATATTCCGGAGTTTTCAGCGATTGCGACGGAGGTCGGGCGGTTCCGCGAAGCAGTGGCCGTCCATCCTCACACGCTCGCGCTGAACGCCGAGTGGGCGAATTGTATGGCGGCTGCGGGTTTTGGTCGGCTGGCAAACCCATTCCAGTTGGAGAGCGCCTTATGGACGGAATGGACGCTGCTAAGCGATTGGAGCCGCCTAGAGGAGATCATCGCAGGTTGGGATTGGGCGGCCTTGCCTGATGGCCCGCCGGGATGGACGGTGGACGAGGATGGCGTTGGTACCTTAGTGCTGGATGCTGATGCTGCCGCCAGTTTCCAGGATCGGGAGTTCGCCTTGGCGCTGGCCGATGTGGATTGCCGCGAGGCTCTGGACTTTGATGCTCGGGCGCTGGTCATCAACCACCAACTGCAACGGGAGTTCGTGGATGCCAATCGTAATGAGCTCGAAGCCTGGGCGACCTTTGTCGAAAATCGGCGGGCCGGGCGATGACCGATGTTGAGTCGTCAATATATTAGTGATACAGGGAGCAGCCATGCGTCATCGTCGCCCTAAAACCGCCGCGCTAACCATAGCCACCGGATTACTGACCGCCGCCTGCACCGCCCCAACCGGCGGCACCGATGCTAATGGCGCAACCCCAGCTCCCGCAGTGGACACGACGGCCACCCCAGAGCCAGCACCTGCCCCACCTCAGCAAGGCGCGCTGGACGAGTTCACGCTGCGGATTTGGGGTGCCATCACGTCCGATGACCCGCAAGTGCGCCAAGCAGCGGAGGAGCAGCGGGTGCGTGCCGAGGAAGAATACATTGCAGCCTGCATGACGGCACAAGGATTCACCTACTACCCGAGGACGATGCAAGTGACAGTCACGGTCACGGAAGGGCCGCTGCCGGGTAGTCGGGAGTTCGCGGAGCGCTTTGGCTTTGGCATTTCCGGGCTAGCCGGTGGAGTTCTAGGTGGTGGTCAGTTGAATGTGGGCAGTCGCCAAGTGGGCCCGGATCCAAATTGGGAGTTACGCGACGCCATGTCAGAAGCCGAGCGCACGGCTTGGGACGAGGCACTTAGAGGCGACTGGGCGGCTATACCTGAGGACGGGGTTATTGATTGGTCACAACAAGGATGCTGGGGGCAGGCGCTCATGGCATCGTTCCCCAACATCCGAGGCACAGCGCTAAACGAGGAGTTCCGTGCCATTAGCGATGAGCTAACGCGGTTCCAAGATGCCGCCGAGCTAGACCCTCGAATGATCGCCTTTCACTCTGAGTGGGCTGCTTGCATGACTCAGGCTGGATATCCGGGCTGGCGCAACCCTCGCCATGTAGACCGCGCGCTATTCGACGAGTTTCTTGGCATCCAAGATGCCGACCCCACCTTTGATTTGTTAGCTGAGTGGGATTGGGAGGCCGAGCCAGATGGCCCGCCCCCGTTTGAGCGCGACACCGCCTCGCTGCGGGAACGCGAAATGGCGTTAGCCCTTGCTGACATCGATTGCCGAGAAGCCCTAGATTTTGACGCTCGAGAACGCGAGGTTGTCCTAGTTTTGCAGCAAGAGTTCGTTGATCGCAACCGCGACGAACTTGAGGCCTGGGCATCCGCCGCCGAGACGCTGCGGGCTGGCAGGACGCCCTAACGGCCATGCGGGCATCAATGGACAGTTGGGGCGATGACGTGCCGCAAAGCAGGTGACTAATCCCCGCCAGTCGATCATTTGGTTTTTGATATTTTGTCCGAGGGGTCGCGTATGGTGGCTTTATGAACTCGGATAATGACGGTACGGTTGGCGGATTCGTATTTGTGGATGAAAGCAAAGCGCACGACTATTTATTGATTGCGGCTGTGGTGCGCCCAGCGCAACTGGCGGCGGCGCGCAAGGCCATCCGGCGGCTTGTGCTGCCCGGCCAGCGGCGCATCCACATGTATAAAGAGAGCGATGCCCGCCGTCGGCAACTGCTCAGCGTGATCGGCCAACTGGGCATTGACGTGACCATTTACCGAGCCAGCCGCGCGTATCCCGCTGAGGTCATCCGGCGTGACCGCTGCATCGCGGCATTGGTTGCCGATGCCACGCGCGCCCGACATATCGAGCTGATATTTGAGCTGGATGCCAGCATTTACCGCCGCGATCAAGCGCAAATCAACGATGCCATGCGACTGAATAACTGCGTCGATCGGCTCGCATATCGTCATAGCCAAGCTAGCACCGAGCCGCTGCTCATCATTCCGGATGCCATTGGTTGGGCGTGGGCAAAAGGCGGAGACTGGCGGTGCCGATGTGGCACGGTGAAAATCGTAGACGTCTAGCCGAGGAAACGCGAAACCCAGGCTCCCAACCGTCCGGAAGGGTCCTGGGTTCACTTCCCTTAGCGGAGCGCCAAGGGCTATAAGTCAATACTCCCAGTTGGAGGCACCGTTGTCAAGTACCTCGCCAGAATCACCAACACACGCGTTTGGGCCATCACTAGCATTTCGGGCAGCCGCGAGTTTGCCGAGCAGTTTGGGCTGGGCATAAGTACCCCACCTAGAGAACTTCCGGACCGGTCGATGATCTCTGGCGCTGGCATAGACCCGAATCAGGAGTAACGGGCGTCGTGGACTTCGCTAATCGGCAGACGGCGATCCGTCACCAACTGCAGCAGGAATTCGTGGATCAACATCGTGACGAACTTGAGGCGTGGGCGACCTACGCCGAGCAACGCCGCCAGTTCAGCTAATAGTCAGCTGGCGGAGCATTAGGCGATAACTACGGTTAATGGCCAAAGGCGTCGGAGTCGGCCGTACCCGCTTCGCCGTTGTCTAAACCGTCAATAGCAGCTAACTCGACATCGGATAACCGGAAATCGAAAATGTCAAGGTTTTGCCTTTGGCGGGCGGGATTGCTGGATTTGGGAATCGGCACCCTGTTATGTTGAGTGTTCCACCGTAGTACCACCTGCGCGGGCGTGACTTTATGCCGATCTGCAATGGCGACGATGACGGGGTCGGCCAACATTTCTGCGGGTTTTAGTGGCCCCCAAGCTTGGGTGAGGATACCCGCGTGCCGGTGGAATGCGACCGATTCGCGGCGCCGATGATAAGGGCTAAGTTGGATCTGATTAACATCGGGCACCGTACCTACGCTTTCAATGATTCGCAACAAATGGGTGGGCTTGAAGTTAGAGGTGCCAATCGCTCTTACTCTTCCGGCCGCCAATAGTCTAGTTAACCCGTCCCACGCTTCGACATATTTATCTTGATCGGGATTAGGCCAATGAATCAGAAATAGGTCAAGGTAATCCACACCCAGCCGCTCAACGGAGTTTTCCCACGCCTGCGCCACGCCGTCAATCGAATGCCATTTGCGATTGAGTTTGCTAGTAATGAACAGGTCTGCGCGCGGTAACCCGCTATCCGCAATAGCTTTTCCGACGCCGCGCTCATTGCCATAGTTTTCGGCGGTATCGATTAACCGATAACCGGCCTCAATTCCCGTGCGCACTTCGGTAGCGGCCTCAGCGTCCGTCATCGGATATGTGCCCAGCCCAATCGCGGGTATCTCGGCGCCGTGCAGCAACGTATAAGTCGGAGTCATCATGCCACCAATGTACTGCAATCCGGGCAGGATGACATCAACATATTTAGCTGCTCAACCACTGCTATAACGCCGTTAGATGGGGCCAAGAATAAATGCTCAATAGATTGGGCAGCAGTATCGCTCGGGTTGTTGGCAAAGTTGATGGGTGCCCGCCCCGCAACTTGAGATAGATTGGCCAGCGTACGCCGACGAGATTGGGCGCCGGGTAAAAGCCGTCCGCGAAGCGCGCAAGGTTTCGCAAATCGAATTAGCGGGCGCGACGGGCATCTCAAGAACGCAAATCCAGAATATCGAGCAATCGAGAACGTTCAATAAGCCTAATGCGGGCAACACTACGGTATATCGGCTCTTTTTAATAGCCCAAGCGTTAGGTGTATCCCCTCGCACTTTTATTCCCGATACGATTCCAACCGCAGAGTATCGCGAAGTGCTAGATATGAAATGGCCAGAAATCGAAGTTGAAGTAACCCTAGAAACCTTAAAACACCCTATTCCAGCGTCAACCGTGCGCAGCATTCACGTCCAATCGCCAGTAAATCTGTATCCAGATGAGGATGGCGGCAATTGGGTTGCTCGGCGCTCAACCGATAAATCGGAATCGGAATCGGCAACTAAGGAAATAGTCGGCACCCTTCCATTAGTGCGCGATAAAACATCCGATAGTAATAACGATCAACCAAAAGACGAATCAACCGCACCCGCAATACAAGCTGCCACCACAGCGTCAGCAGCTTTGAACGCCAGCACAGCGCAAGTGGCGTCAGAAACCGGCGACCTGCAAGGCGAGCCACCTGCCCGCCCGCTCCCAGATTGGCTAGCGCATTTGCCCCGCCCACCCCGCGTAACACGCCGAGCTTACTGATTAGAACACTGACAGGTAGGTAACCGTGGGGAGCGAACAATGATGCGCCGCCCGCTCAGCGGTGCGTAGCCAGATCGGACGCGCCGCCACTAATCACCGTCGCCGCCCACTAAGGTATAACGCATGTCCGACCTCTCCCGGGATGAAGTCGCGCGCCTCGCCGTGCTCGCCCGCATTGACTTAACCGACGATGAACTGGATCGCCTCGCCAAAGAGCTGGAGGTGATCGTGGATTCCGTCGCCAACGTGTCCACTGTGCCGCTGGCCGACGTGCCCTACACCTCGCATCCGGTGCCGATGACCAACGTTTTGCGCGAGGACGTGCCCGAGGCCTCGGTGGATTTGGCTGCCGTGCTGGCCGTTGCGCCGGAAGTTGAGGGGCGGATGTTTGTGGTGCCGCAGATTCTGGGGGAGGAATAACGCCATGTCGAATCTAACTAACGTGACGACTCTGACTTCTCTGACGGCGGCGCAGTTGGCCGATAAATTGGCCGACGGCTCGGTGACTTCGGTGGCCGCGACTGAGGCGGCATTAAAACGAATTACCGAGATAGACGGCGCCGTCCACGCCTTTTTGCATATTAGCGCCGATGTTGCTTTGGATACCGCTAAGGCCATTGACGAAAAGCGGGCGCGCGGGGAGAAGTTACCGCGCTTAGCTGGCGTACCGATTGCGGTGAAAGACTTAATCGTTACTAAGGGCATTCCAACTACTGCCGCCTCTAAAATACTTGAGGGCTGGGTACCGCCTTATGACGCCACTATTACCGCCCGCATAAAAGCTGCTGGCATGCCGATATTGGGGAAAACCAATATGGATGAATTCGCTATGGGTTCTTCCACCGAATGGTCGGCTTTTGGCCCGACGCGAAATCCGTGGGATCTATCGCGCATTCCCGGCGGCTCCGGCGGCGGTTCGGCAGCAGCAGTGGCGTCATACGAGGCGCCGCTGGCCATTGGTTCGGACACAGGTGGCTCTATTCGCCAGCCCGCCGCCGTGACCGGCACGGTTGGGGTGAAGCCCACTTATGGTTCGATATCGCGTTTTGGCATGATTGCGATGGCATCTTCGCTGGATCAGGGCGGGCCGGTAGCGCGCACTGTGTTGGATACCGCGTTATTGCATGAAGTATTAGCCGGGCACGACCCGCGCGATTCGACTTCCTTGCCCGATGCCCCGCCCGACTTTGTGGCGGCAGCGTTGCGCGGGCAGGCTGCTGGTTCCGGTGCGGTAGATACCGTTGGTACGGATTCGACCGACCCCGTCATTGCGGGCTTGACCGATCCCGTCATTGCGGGCTTGACCGACCCCGTCATTGCGGGCTTGACCCGCAATCTCAACGGTCTCAATGGCGTCCGCATTGGCGTTATCAAACAGCTGCAAGGCGAGGGTTATCAGGCCGGTGTGTTAGCGCGCTTCAATGAGGCGTTATCGGTTTTGGAATCGTTAGGTGCCACTATTGTTGAAGTGGATTGCCCGCATTTCCCTTATGCTTTGGACACCTACTATTTGATTATGCCCGCCGAGGCGTCGTCAAACCTTGCCCGCTTTGATGGGGTGCGTTATGGTTTGCGTGTCGAGCCGGAACCGCCTGTCACGGTGGAGCGGATGATGGCGGCGACTCGTGGCCAAGGTTTTGGGCCGGAGGTGAAGCGCCGGATTATCTTGGGAACTTTTGCGTTGAGTGCTGGCCATTTTGATAAGTTTTATGGGGCGGCGCTCAAGATGCGCACTCTGATTCAGCAAGACTTCAATAATGCTTTTGCGCAGGCCGATGTGTTGGTTTCGCCTACTTCGCCAACTACCGCTTTTAAGTTTGGCGAAAAGACCGATGATCCGCTGGCGATGTATCTAAACGATATTGCTACTATTCCAGCTAACCTGGCTGGGGTGCCCGGCATGTCATTACCGGCTGGGTTATCCGATGATGGTTTGCCGGTCGGGTTCCAGATTGTGGCGCCGCAAAAGCAGGATGACCGGCTCTACTTTGTCGGTGCTGCCCTAGAGGCCGCCCTAGAAACCAAATGGGGTGGTCCGCTACTAGCCCAAGCTCCGAAACTGTGATGCGGTTTTTTCACCGTGACCTCTCCGTCATTGCGAACTCTACCTATCGCGTCACTGCGGACTCTGCCCCTCCCGTCTTTACGGTCTCGACCTCTCCCGTCATTGCGGGCTTGACCTCTTCCGTCATTGCGGGCTTGACCCGCAATCTCACACCCCGAACAGTTAAGCACGCTTAGCAACCTACGAAGTGGATTAATACCATGGCAACAAAACTTGTACCTTACGAAAAGGCCGTCACGGAATACGACCCGGTAATCGGCATCGAAATCCATGTCGAGTTGGACACGAAATCCAAGATGTTCGACCCGGCGCTAAATGTTTCCAACTTGGATGAAACGTCGGAACCCAACAGCGCGATCTCGGTAGTGAGCTTGGGCCTACCCGGCGTCTTGCCCGTGCTAAATCGCACCGCTTTGGAATATGCCATTCGCTTGGGCTTGGCCCTAAATTGCGATATCGCGGAATCGGCAAGGTTCGCACGGAAAAACTATTTCTACCCCGACGTGCCAAAAAACTTCCAGACCTCGCAATCGGATGAGCCCATTGCAGTCGGCGGGCATCTTGATATCGAACTAGATGACGGCGAGATATTCCGCGTCGAAATCGAACGTGCCCACATGGAGGAGGACGCGGGCAAGAATATCCATATCGGGAGTGCCGATGGCCGCATTTTCGGCGCTACACATTCGCTAATGGACTATAACCGTTCTGGCGTGCCCTTAGTAGAAATCGTCACTAAACCAATTTTAGGCGTGGGGGATAGGGCGCCGGAAGTTGCGCGTAAATACGTCGAAACTGTCCGCGATATCGCGCGGGCTATTGGCGTGTCAAAGGCGCGGATGGAACGCGGTAATGTGCGTGCCGATGTCAACCTATCGCTCCGCAAAGATCCGGAATCCCCGTTAGGAATCCGCACGGAGACCAAAAACGTTAACTCCCTGCGCTCCATCGAGCGGGCAGTGCGCTATGAAATCAGCCGCCAAGCCGCAATTCTGGATGCCGGGAGTACCGTCACCCAGGAAACCCGCCACTTCCATGAGGAAAACGGCACCACAACCGCCGGGCGGCTAAAATCCGATTCCGACGATTACCGCTATTTCCCTGAGCCCGACTTGGTGCCAGTAGCGCCCAGCCGCGAATGGGTCGAGGAAATCCGCGCGCAATTGCCCGAACTCCCCGCCGAGCGCCGCCGTCGCCTGATCACCGAATGGCAGTACACTCCCGAGGAAATGCGCGACGTCATCAACGCCGACGCCCTTGACCTGATCGAAGCGACCGTCGCCGCTGGTGCCACCCCCGCCGCCGCCCGCAAGTGGTGGATGGGGGAGCTATCCCGCCACGCTGGTAAGGGCGAAACCGCACTGTCTGAGCTGGGCATCACCCCCAAGCAAGTGGCCGAACTGCAAGGGTTGGTGGACGCCGGGACGCTTAACGACAAACTCGCCCGCCAAGTGCTGGAAGGCGTGCTGGCCGGTGAGGGCGACCCCGCCCAAATCGCCCACGAACGCGGTCTCGAAATCGTTTCGGATGACGGCGCCCTGCTCAAAGCTATTGACGAAGCGTTAGCCAAAGACCCGACCGCCGCCGAGAAAATCAAGGGTGGCAACCAAGGCCCCATCGGTGCGATCATCGGTGCCGTCATGAAAGCCACCAAAGGCCAAGCCGACGCCAAACGAGTCCGCGAACTAATCCTAGACCGCGTCAAATAGCAACCGATTCTCACTGCCAGTATTAGAGATTTGCGGTACGGTATACCGTACGGAGGTAGTGAAATGGTTACCATGACAGCAACCAAAGCCCGCGAGGAGCTTTTCCCGCTTCTCGGCAAGGTGAACCAAGACCGCGACATCGTCCGCATTACATCAAAGGCGGGCAATGGAGTCCTAATGTCGGAGGATGACTACGACGAGATGGAAACAATTCTCCATCTCTATTCCACACCTGCAAATGCAAAGCGGCTCAATGATTCGCTGGAACGCGCAGCGCGGAATGAGGTTATCAGAGTCAACCCAGATACGTTTGAAATAGAAAGCTAACTCTTAGTGACTCGGCAACTCAGTTTTGACCAAGACGGTTGGGAGGACTTTGAGTGGTGGCTGGACAACGATCCTAAGGTGGCCCGTAAAATTCGAGACCTAATTCAAGAGATTCTGCGACACCCGTTTACCGGAACAGGTAAACCTGAACCTTTGAAGCGAATGAGACGGCCTAACATTTGGTCACGTCGGATATCGAAAGAACACCGTCTAGTTTACGAAGTGCATGCCGGAGAAATCTTAATACTTCAAGCTCGTTTCCACTACTAAAATTTTGCAAGCGGCTGCTATATTTAGGATATGCGGAATAAGAGACTGCGATGAAGCGGTCTGTTGCAGCTGAGAAGTTTTATACGTCTGCTAATACGGTGGCGAGGTGTTTGGAGACTCTAACGCCTTGGTGCTCGCTTGACGGTTTCGATCTAATTGTGGAGCCGAGCGCGGGGGCGGGGGCCTTTTTTGAGCGGTTACCGGTGGGTAA
>JGI24699J35502_11133685_pt1 | contig 13518 bp, 12 predicted proteins | sample TergutMp193P4_FD_35502 | JGI IMG/M metagenome (IMG submission 35502) | reverse complement strand
CCTTCCTGTGAACCAGGCATCCATCCCCCTGCCCACCGCCCCCTGGTTGGTCCACAACACGCCCTTCGATTTCCGCCGATCCCAACTCATTGGCACAGCGTTGGCCAGCAAGGATTCCCAGATCGCCGCCAGTTCGGGGATCGACCACGCGCTCATCGTCGACGGCGTCGGACCGCGCTTCGCCGCGCGGCTGAGTCATCCGGGTACGGGGCGGACGCTGGAGATTCACACTGATTACCCCGCTCTTCAGGTCTACACCGGCCAGGGTTTGAACGACCCGCACGTGGCCCATCCCATCGGCGCGGGAATCCCGCGCGGAGGGATCGCCTTGGAGACGGAGGAGTACCCCGACGCTCCTCGCCGCCCCGATTTTCCATCTACCCTCATCCGAGAAGGGCAGATGTACATACGGACGACGACGTGGCAGTTCGCCGTCCAGACCACTAGTTAAGGAGATACAATGCGCGTACACATCGGCACAGATCATGCCGGTTTCGAGTTGAAAAACATCCTCGTCCAGGTTCTCACCGACCGAGGGTACGAAGTCGTCGACCATGGCGCCGACGCCTACGATTCCGAGGATGACTACCCGGTTTACATCATCCCCACCGCAGAGGCGGTCATCGAGGATCCCGGTTCGCTGGGAATCATCCTGGGAGGTTCCGGAAACGGGGAGGTGATCATCGCCAACAAAGTACGGGGCGTACGCGCGGCGTTGATCCACTCCCATGACACTGCTGTCCTCGCGCGGAAACACAACAATGCGAACGTCGCGTCCCTGGGCGCCAGGATGCACAGCAGGGAGCAGGCGATCGATCTGGTGCTCGCGTTTTTGACGACTGACTTCTCGGGGGCCGAGAGGCACGCCAGGCGAATCGAGTTGATCAACGCCTATGAGGAATCGGTCTATGCGTGATCCGGCCCCTGTCGACAACCAGGGGTTCAACGCCGTACTCTTGATGCTGTGACTCCTCTTCTTCCCCCGCGCACGTACACTTGTCCAGCCGCCCACGGCGCCGTCTATCATCATGGCGCGCACGTGATCGACTGGACCCCTGCCGGACGCGCCCCTGTTTTGTGGATGAGCGAGAAAACCCATCTTGATTCCGACTCGCCGATACGCGGCGGGATTCCCATCTGCTGGCCATGGTTTGGCGCCGGCCGCAACGGTACGGCAAGCCCTCTTCATGGGTTCGCGCGTCTATCCGAATGGCGGCTCGTACGAAGCAAGCAGACAGACGAAGAGGTGACGGCGACGTACATGCTGATCGACGCCTGCCCGGAAAAGTTCGATTTCCCGTACCGTTTGACGTACGAGGTGAGGTTCGGCGCCGAATTCTCGGCGATGCTGACAGTACGCAACACGGGCACCAGGCGGTTCTCTTTCGAGGAAGCCCTCCACACGTACCTTTGTATCGGCGACATCCACCAGGTGTCAGTGACAGGGCTCGACTCCGTCCAGTACCTCGATCGGGTCTCCGACCATGAACTGGGTCCGCACCAGCAGTCGGGTGACCTCACAATCACCGAGGAGGTCGATAGGATTTACCACAGCGGGGCCGACATCGACGTGATCGATCCCGCGATGGGCAGGAAGCTCACGATGTCCCGGGTGGGCTCAGCCGATGCCGTCGTCTGGAATCCCTGGATTGACAAGGCAAAATCCATGCCCGATTTCGGCGACGATGAATGGATGTCCATGATCTGCGTGGAAACCGCCAACATGGGCGAGCACGCTGTCACCCTCAACCCCGGCAAGGAACACGTCATGGGTTTCACTCTGCGTGTGTCCGGTCTCTGAGTCGTACCCAAGACAATACAAGATAGCACTTGTCTTTTCGCTCGCGCATGTGGGATCATTGAGGTGAAGTTAAAGCTTCATCAATCGGGGGATGAGGCACAAGGGGATACGGCAACAGAGCGGAGTTCGACATGGCCAGATCCCCATGGCCCGTCAATGTTATCGGGACGACCCCTCGCTCTGGACATGCCGATGCTTTGGTTGTTGTGGCCGCCTTGGGAACTTATTGTGAGCTTTCAAGGCCTAGTTCCACAACCACCACCGTCCCCGCGGCGGAAACCCCCGAAGTGGGGGTTGTGGCAGTCACTGCCGATCAGGTACGGTGCGGCACGGGGTTCTCCGTCTCCTGCTCCACCGTCACCTACGGAGGTGGATGATGGGCATGATCGCTCGCCGCGGGGGTCGATGGTGGTGGTATGCCAGCACAACCGATCTTGCGTACAGACATCTTTGGGCGACTGTCTTGAACCGCTGGGTATCCTTGCCCATGCAGACATCACATATCTGCGTACTATCACATAACAATCTTGGTGAAAGCTGGCGGAACCAGCTTTCCTCAAGGGCTCGCAGGAAACGAGCCTCACACTTCGGCTTAGCGGGGGAGCGGGCTGGAGGCCTTTGAACACAAGGAGAAGAAATGACAAACAAATCGACTAAAAGGCGCAACGCGGTCATCGCCGCGGTCGCTGGTGCGGCGCTCCTCCTGGGGGGCTCCACCTACGCACTGTGGCAGGCGACTGCCGACCTTAAGGGCGGCACGATCACCGCTGGCCAATTGGCCATCAAGGGAGGTGACGTGCAAGCATGGGACATCTCGCCAGACCGGAATGATATTAGGTCGATCATAGTAAGTGATGATACTGAACAGGCATTGCAAGGTGTGAAGGGTCACCCGATTGATCACCTTGACGGCTCAGACCCCAGTTGGATGATGGTGCCAGGTGACACTGTCGCCTTGATTTTCCCGTACACGATCACCCTCGAGGGTGACAACCTGGTCGCTGGGCTGACCATCGATGGTGATTTCTCCCAACTGGTGACAGGCGTTGACCCAATTATCGACGAAAAGACAGGTGCGACTAAAGATTCCGTCACGTTGAGTTATCAGCTCTTCAACCACGTGGGAGTACCGATGACCGGTGATGTGGCGGTGGATCCCAACAGTTCCAGCATCTTTGTGAACTATTTCCAGGACAATGGAATCAATCAGGAAGAAGGACAAACAGAACAAAATGTCAACATTGTCTCGGTCGGCGACGATGGGACAATTCAAGTCACTTTCGTCCTGTACGTGCACTTCGACTATGACGCCACAGGATTGATGGAGGAGACACTCGTCGATCTGAGCGGTCAGGCGAATTCGATAACAGCCACGCTGCAGCAGGTACGTTGCACAGGTGAAACCAGTAGCAATTTCAACGAACTCAACTGCCCCACTGTCGATCCCGACGAAGACCAGTGAGCCAGTACTGAAACAACACGCGGGGGACGGCTCCGGCCGTCCCCCGTACCACAACCATGAGTGACAAAAGTCTAGGGAGAACCATGAAGAAGAAAACAAGTTTGGCCTCGGCCATCGGCTCTGGAGCGCTCACCTTTTTCACGATCGTCCTTTTGGCGCTGGCCCTCGCGCTGGTCGTCGTGCCGAAGGCCTTCTCCGGGATGAGTCTGACAGTTCTGACCCCGTCGATGACCCCGGCAATCTCTCCCGGAGATGTAGTCGTGACAAGGGGAATCGACGTCGATAGTGCCAAAGATCTGAGGATCGGCGACGTGATCACGTTCCTTCCGTACCCCAATGACCCCATGCTCGTCACGCACCGGATCGTCGCCCAGTCGGTCAGCGCCCAGGGGTACTCCTTCATCACTCAGGGGGACAACAACAACACAGTCGACACGTGGGGTCCGGTGAATGATTTCCAGATCCGCGGGAAGGTCATGTATGTCGTGCCGAAGATCGGGTACGTCAAACAATGGCTCGGATCCTCCACCCAGTGGATCATCATCGGGGCGGCCGTGCTTCTCATCACGTACGCGTCGATCTCTTTCCTATCCAGTTTTCGTAAGGGGAAACAGGAGGACTGTGATGAGGATGCAGGTGCTGCCAAACATGCGCTTGTCGAATAAAGCCAAGGCGGGATCGCCAGTCGGCTTGATCGCCGCCATCCTGGCCGTGAATATCTTGTGGGGACCGGCAGGGATCGCGCAGGCGGGTGAGTCGATCCCCGTCGAATGGGACGGCCCGACAACTAACCTCGCCTGGGACGGGCAGTCGTACGCCACCGCTACCGGCAGCATCGTGGGTGACGTGGTCGCGGTGCCAGGCGACCGGGCAAAGCGTACGGCCATCGTACAAAACGCAGGCCCGTCCACTGCATGCGTCACCGTACAGATTTACCGTGTGACGTCGACTCATACCACTCACACACTCAACGATGACCTGGAGAGCCTCATCCATCTGTTCTGGGACATCAACGGCCACCAGGGCGATCTGACCTGGCTCCAGGCACGTGAGGGAGCCGACCCGAACGGGATCGCGTACACGGTGAGTTTCCACCTCAGCCGTGGCGAGAAGTTCGCACTCACAGCGGGGTACTATTTCCCCGCCTCGGCCACCGCGGGCAAGAATGGAGGCGCACCCAGTACGGTCCTCAGTTTCGACGTACGCATCCTCATGCAAGGCGACGACCATGTGAAAGTACCCACAGGTGGAACGGCCATCTCATCGCCGTCGGACGCGCTTTTGGCCGTGTCGTTGGTTATGGCGGGCATCGGATGCCTCATTGCTGCTAGACTATGTCGTCGTGCCTCTGTAGCTCAGCGGTAGAGCATCCGCCTTGTAAGCGGAAGGTCATGGGTTCGAGACCCATCGGAGGCTCCGAGGTCAGACTTATGGTAGTCTGTTCTCTCCTGGGGCTATAGCGCAGGTGGTAGCGCGGTTCGTTCGCAACGAACAGGTCACGGGTTCGAGTCCCGTTAGCTCCACAATACAGATATCTCGAATGGAAGAGCCCGAGGTACCGCGATTGGGCAAGGTATATTGAGTGATAACCATCAAAGGAATCGCCGAGTTGGCCGGGGTGAGCCCCACCACTGTGTCCAACGTGATCAACGGCCGGGAACAGAAAATGTCCCCTGATACCTTGGACAAAGTACGCAAGGTACTGGCAGAAACCGACTATGTTTCAAATATGGCTGGCAGACTGCTCGCCAACCATGGGTCGAGGATCATCGGCGTGATCATGCTCAATGCCCGCCGGGATGAGAAGAACGCGATCCAAGACCCCTTTTTGAGTGAGATCATCGGCGCCCTGGAGCATGAGATTCGAATCAACGGGTACTTCATGATGCTGTACACCGCTGCCAGCGTGGAGGAGAGTCTGCGCATGGCCGCAGCGTGGAACGTGGAAGGCTTGATCGTGCTGGGCAGTAACGCGGAAGACTCCCAGAAGTTCATGCGCAGCAAAAAGATCCCGCTGGTTTTCATCGATTCCTATTTCCACGACGACGGGTTTGAATACATCAATGTGGGTCTGGACGACTACCGCGGCGGGTACCTCATGGCCGACTACCTCGCGAGCCAGGGCCATCGGCGTATCGCCTTCCTGGCTGACGCCAAAGTACCCGAAGGTGTGGACTTCGAACGCCTGGAAGGATGCAAGGCCGCTTTGGCCGAACATGGGGTTGTCTTCCGCGAATCCGACTTCATCCACATCGACTCTCACTACAAGAAACGTCACCAGACACTGTCCGCGTTCGCCCGTACGAGGCTGAGCCAGTACACCGCGTTGTTTTTCGCGTCTGATTTCTACGCTGTGGACTCCATCAACTTTTTCATGGATCAGGGCATCAGCATCCCGCAGGACATCTCCGTCGCCGGGTTCGACGACAACATTTATGCGATACAGATCAGGCCCAGGCTCACCACCGTACACCAGGATGTTTCGCAAAAGGCGGCGCATGCGGTCCAGCAGGTGCTCAAGGTCATCCGGAAGCAGGAAACCAATCCGCGCGACGTGCGTCTTCCGGTTTTCTTGGTCGTGAGGGACTCCGTCAAAGCCGTCTGACACAAACCGCTCGCATACCATCATTGACAATCAAGAAATTTACCTATACGATTCCCTGTACCAGTAGGTGTTACGTAACACCAATACAGTCAAAGGAGATTTCACATGCGTAAGCTCGCAGCACCGTTGCTCGCAGCAGTAGCACTCACCATGGGCATGTCGCTCACAGCCTGTAACACCCCCTCGTCTCAGGAAACCGCCGGGGGCACGTTGGAGTTGTTCTCCACCAAGGCGGAAAACGTCGACACGCTGCAGAAGCTGGTGGACGCGTTCGTCGCGGAAAACCCTGGCGTCACCATCACCATCATGAGCCCGGCCGACGCCAACACTGTGCTGCGGGCGCGCCTCACGACCAATGACATCCCTGACATCATCGCCGTGGGCGGCGACGCCACCTACACCGAGCTTGCCGATGCGGGCGTACTGATGGATCTCACAGGCCAAGACTTCCTGGCGAACGTGCAAGACGAGTACCAGCAAATGTTGTACGACATCCAGCCCAACCAAGACACCACGCCGTACGCCATCCCGTACGCGGCGAATGGCTCGGGTGTGCTGTACAACAAGGACATCTTCGCCCAGTACAACGTGAGCATCCCGACGACCTGGGATCAGTTCATCGCCGCGGCCAACACGTTCAAAGACGCTGGTGTCAATCCCTTCCTCCTCACCTTCGTGGACGCGTGGACCACACTGCCCCCGTGGAACAGCATGGCCCCGGTCATCTCCCCGGCCGGTTTCATCGACCAGTTGCTCAACGGCACGGCCAAATTCACCGGTACGCATGAGGAAGTGCTGCAGAAGTACCTCCAGATTCTGGATCTCTGCCAGAACGACTACATGGGCGTCGGCTACGACGACGGCAACAAGGCTTTCGCTCAGGGTGAGGCGGCCATGATGATCAACGGCAACTGGGCCATCCCGGAATTCCTCAAGACCAACCCGGACATGAATGTGGACCTGTTCGCTTTCCCCACAACGAACACCGCGGCCAACAACACCATCACCTCCGGCATCGACGTGGCTTTGGCTTTGGGCAAAGACACCAAGTACTCCGAGATCGGACTCAAATTCCTTGAGTTCATGACCCAGACCGAGAACGCGCAGCAGTACATCGACGAGCAATTCGCCTTCAGTGCTGTGAAAGGCGCCGAGCAGAACAATGACACCGTCGCTGGTGTGAAAGACACCATCGCCGCGGGTCGCGTGAGCAATTTCCCCGACCATTACTATCCCGCAGGGTTCGATCTGTCTGCCATCCTGTCCCAGTTCGCGTTGAACAACAAGAACGGCATGGATCCCAATGAGAACATCACAGAAACCCTGGCTGATTGCGACACCGAGTACGAAGCGCTGGTCTAAACTCTGCTAGACACATGGGAGCCGGGGGTGTATCTCCCGGCTCCCCACACATAAGGTGACACAATGCCGCACAAAAAACGCAGAAGCAGAATATCCCTGGTGTTTTACGCGATGGTCGTACCCCTGGCAATTCTGTTCTTCATCATGCACACGTGGCCTTTTCTGCAGGGTGTTTTCTACAGTTTCACCGATTGGAAAGGCTATGGGTCGTGGGCGTTCGTGGGTTTCAAAAACTACACGCAAATGTTCCGCGATCCCAAGATTTCGCAATCGTACTTGTTCACTTTCCAGTTGGCGATCTGCGCCACCATACTGGTGAATGTGCTCGCCATGGCCGTGGCCAGCGGGTTGAACGCACGAATCAAGTTCAAGAACTTCCTGAAGGCCATCTACTTCCTGCCCTACATGTTGGGCACTTTGATCATCAGCTATGTCTTCAAATACATCTTCTCCAACGTCCTGCCCGCGTGGGGCAAAGCCCTGGGGATCGACGCGCTGTCCACCAACATATTGGGGACGAACAATGCCTGGCTTGCCGTTTTGTTCGTCACGACATGGCAATCCCTCGCGTTCAACACCGTGATTTACCTCGCCGGATTGCAAAGTGTGGACCAGGATGTGTACGAAGCCGCCGAGTTGGACGGATGTACGGGCCTGAAGCGATTCTTGCGGATCACCTTCCCGCTGATCGCCCCGTTCTTCACTATCAACATGGTGCTGTGCGCTAGGAATTACCTCATGGCCTTCGACCAGATCATCGCCTTGACCAATGGTGGCCCGGGAACGCAGACCCAAACCATCGCCGTGCTGATCTACAAACGCGGCTTCAATGGCAACCAGTTCGCGTACCAATCCGCCAATGCCGTGATCTTGTTTGTCGTGGTGGTCGCCATTTCGGGGTTCCAACTGCGGGTGCTGGAGTCAAGGGAGAAGAAGTATGAGTGAGAAGAAATCCCGGGACAAGAAACGGACGAACTGGGGCGCCACAATTGCGCTGCTTCTCGGAGCGGTTATTTTCATCTTCGCGGTTTTGTATATCACCATCGCCGTCGCGCTTAAAACCCCCGACCAGATGGTCAACGTCTTCAGCCTTCCCAATCCGGTGCGCTGGCAGAATTTCTCCGACGCCTGGACAATGACGGACTATCCGCGCAAGTTTGTGAACACGTTGTTCATCACGGTGGTCAACCTCGTCTTCACCCTCATCACCAACTCTGCCGTTGCGTACGCCATTTCGCGCAACAGGAGGAAGAGCAAATTCTTCAATGCGTTATACTACTACTTCCTGTCGGCGATGTTCGTGCCCTTCCAGGTCCTGATGCTCCCATTGGTCAAACAAGCCGACTTTTTCAATCTGGACAACGTCTATGGCATCACAGTGTTGTACATCGTGTTCGGCCTGCCGATGAACACCTTCCTGTACTGCGGTTATGTGCGCAGTCTTCCGGTGTCGATCGACGAGGCCGCCACCATTGACGGGGCGAATCCGGTCCAAACTTTCTTCCACATCATCTTCCCCATGATGTGGCCCATGCACGCGACAGTCGCCATCTTGTCGGTGATGTGGACGTGGAACGACTTCCTGATGCCGTTGTTGCTTCTCACCAAGGCAGACAACCAAACCCTGCAATTATCGCAGTACGTGTTCCAGAAGCAGTTCTCCACTGACTACAACCTGGCTTTCGCATCCTATGCGCTCGTGATCATACCCGTATTGCTGGTGTACATCTTCTTCCAGAAGTGGATCATCGCCGGCGTGACGAACGGCGCGGTAAAAGCTTGAAACCGGACATGAAACGATGGTGGAAGCAGGCGGTGGTCTACCAGATCTACCCGCGAAGCTTTCAGGATTCCACAGGCGACGGAGTCGGTGACATACCCGGCATCCTACGGCGACTTGACTATTTGAGCGATTTGGGTATCGACGTGATCTGGCTTTCGCCCGTCTACGAGTCTCCCAATGTTGACAACGGCTATGACATCAGCGATTACCAGGCCATTCTTCCCCAGTTCGGCACAATGGATGATTTCGACGATCTGTTGAGTGAGGCCCATCGCCGCGGCATCCGGATCGTGATGGACTTGGTCGTCAACCACACCTCCGACCAACACGCCTGGTTTGTGGAGAGCCGCAGCAGCATGGACAATCCGAAACGAGACTGGTACCTGTGGCGGGATGCGTACGAGGGCGGGGCGCCCAACGCCCTCGCCAGCGTGTTCTCCGGTTCCGCCTGGCAGTGGGACGAGACCACCGGCCAGTACTACCTGCACATGTTCTCACCCGAACAACCGGACGTGAACTGGGACAACGACTTGGTGCGTACGGCTGTGTACGACATGATGAAATGGTGGCTTGACAAGGGGATCGACGGATTCCGCATGGATGTCATCTCCATGATCTCCAAGCCCGCCGCCGCGTTGGCCAGTGACGGCGGGGTCGGCGCCAGCGTGGTCAACGGGCCCCATGTCCATGAGTATCTCAAGGAGATGAACAGGCATGTCTTGTCCCGCTACGACATCATGACCGTGGGAGAGACCGTCGGCGTCACTGTGGAGGAGGCCAAGAAGTACGCCGGGTACAACCGCGACGAGTTGAACATGGTTTTCCAATTCGAACTGATGGAGGTGGACTGCGATCAGGACAGGGGAAAATGGACGACACGAAGCGTTGATGTGGCCCGGATCAAACAGGTACTGTCCAGATGGCAAACAGGGCTTGACCATGTCGCGTGGAATTGTCTGTTCTGGTCGAACCACGACCAACCGCGTGCGGTGTCCCGATTCGGGAACACCTCCACCGAATTCCTCTGGGACAAATCCGCCAAGATGCTGGCGACGTGTCTGCACATGCTCCAGGGTACGGTTTTCATCTACCAGGGCGAGGAACTGGGCATGACAAATTACCCTTTTCAGACCCTGGATGAATGCCTCGATCTTGAAACCCACAATGCGTTTAAGGAATGGGTTGTGGACAAGAAGCTCATCAGCCCCGATGAGATGATGGCAGCGATTCGCAAAGCCAGCCGGGACAACGCCCGTACTCCCATGCAATGGGACACCAGCCCGCACGCCGGGTTCACAACCGGGAAACCTTGGTTGGCAGTCAATCCGAACTATTCACGCATCAATGCGGCGGCTCAACTCGCCGATGACACCTCGATCTTCCACTATTACCGCAGGCTCATCGAACTGCGGAAACAACACCCCATCATCGTCTACGGCAGCTACGAATTGCTGTTGTCACACGATCGCCGTGTGTACGCGTACAGCCGTACTCTAGATGACGCCAGATTGGTGGTAGTGTGCAACTTCACCGCTGAGACCATCACGGATCTGGATGTGGAGGCCATGGCGGGTGCCCAAGACCGGATTCTCATGTCGAACTACTCCGCCGCCGAACGGCGAGAAGGCATGCTCTTACCGTACGAGGCCAGGGTGTACCTATCTAGACTTCCCGGTTTATCCACATGACAAACACGTCGGAATACCCACCTTTTGGTACAATCATCATATGTCGGCAACGCTCAACTCCGCAGCGTCACTGGCCGAATGAGTGAGAAACCAGATAGAGGTCGGCGCGGACCCTCACCATATGATGAGAGTTCTCGCTCACGAAACAAACCGTTGGTTCACCACCGATGATGATGGCTTCTCCACACTCGTCGTCACACCCGCCACCACCGGGGACGCTCACTGGACTGCGCTCATTGAAGGGCTGACCGCTTACCAGTGCCACCTTCGCCATCAACCAGCCCCCGAGTGGACCCGTCGTACGCGTTTGACGGTTGGCTGGAACCCCATCGACGATACTGGCACTCCAAACGATCCACGTTGGGCACTTCTTGACACGTTGGAGACCCCACCGGAAATCCTCGAGAAAGGCGTGACCTTCTCACGGCGAAATCTGGACCTTGTATGCCCGCGGATCTCAGCGCCGACGACATCCGACGCCTCTTCACCAAACTTGATGCTGAACTCACCCGGCGAGGAAAATCAGCCACAATATATGTAGTCGATGGTGCCGATATTGCACTCACTGTGGACAACTCCCGCTCCACCACAGACATTGATGCCGTGTACAAAAGTGGTGCTGACGCGATACGCCAGGCGGCCCAGGCTGTCACACTCAAATCCCTCACCAAACGGCCCCAAGACCTCGCCGACATATGGAAGCTTATGCGACTGACTGGCATCCGCACTCCACAAGATCTTGGACGTACCATCGCGCGTTACACAGGCCCACGTATCTTTCAAAATCAAGGTCAACCATGGATGCCTTTCCACATCGATCCAACGTTCCACGACATTTTCGACAATGCCCCAGACGATCTGCGCCCACCAGGATATGGGGTTCCCAAAGGGCGTCGTACGGCACAGATAAGTGGTGGGAATCCAACTAATAGCATCTGATGAGGTGGTCCAGAGGAACCGCCCTCATCGGGACTTGAGTTATACTGAGTAAGCAATGATTTGCGATTCAGACTTGGCCTTCACCCCTGGGCCGTTTTGAGGAGGACGAATGGTTTACGCTGTTGTTGGTTTGCAGGGCACGGACGGCACGTTTCAGATTCCGAGCCAAAGAAAACTGGGAGAGGCCCTAGGCGTCAAGTCACCCTATGGCATCCGAAACCGTCGTGAGGCTGAATACTGGCTGTCTCAGCTGTCCCACGACATCGTTGGCATTGTCTATGCATCATCGGAAACAAACGGCCTCGTCGAACATGTGGGCGAAGTTCCAGACTTGGCTGCGGCAACCGCTGCAGTGGAAGAACAATACTTACTGCGAAACCAGGATGCTGAGTCCGTGACAACAGAGGACAGTGGCGGATTTGTACCAATCACGCCCGTACGACCGGGTGAGTCCACACGCTTGGCGACAACCGCCATGCCCGTAACCCAGCGCGAGAGTGACCTGTTAATGGAGTACCAGGACTACCTGATGCGATACAAGGGCTACGACGAGGAAGAAGACAAGCTTAAGTGGAAGTCCGTACATCATTGTGACGGTGATCCCTGGCTACGAATAGATGCCTTTGACGAGAAGACTGGGTGCCTCATCGAGGCTAAATCGTCTTCTCATCGCACATACGTTTTGCACGCCATCGCTCAGCTTCTCGACTATGGACGCCTTGTTGAACACAAGCAGAAAATGGTGTTGCTACCCGAGGAACCAGCGCCCGACCTCATTGACTTGGCGGGTTCGCTCAGCATCGCCATCTGCTACAAGCGCGCCGATGGTACATTCGATATCGCCTCCGGTTCACGGATCCAGTAGTGACGCTTACCCAGTTCGGCATCCTTGCCAGTGCAGTCGCCGCCCTGTTCGGGATCATCGCCGAACTCACGAAACTGTGAACCGGAGCCCGGTTAGTACAAGTGGTGACCTTCTGCCAAAAGGAGGAAGAGGCAGAGGATAAGGCTTCTTGGTGGCCTTCTGGTAGCGGTGTCGTCGGGTTGGTGGATCGCGTACGCGGGCGCCAATCTGACCGAATTGCAGACCACTGTCTTCGGCATCATATTTCCGGTGCTTGCTCTTTTCCTTTTCATCCTTGGGATCGACGCATGGCCCAGCACATTGAGAGCGTCAAAGCCAGGATCTGAAGTTGTGAAAGGTACCCCCGCACCAGGACGGGGAGATCATCTGTAACCTCGTCATCGGGATTGGATGAACATGGTGGATTTGTACCTTGTGGGGCAAGAGATCATGGTATTCTGGAATTGTGGTGGGTGATATTTCTGTGAGACCACATCGGCGAATGGGCGTCGCATGGGTGGTGCGGCTCATGGCTGCCTTCGTGCTTATGACAATGCCTCTTCTCGGCCCAGATGCGGCTCAGGCAACGCCGCCGCTCAGTACGCTCCTGAGCCCGGTAACAGATGACGCGCACGCGCTGGGTACCCGGCGAACCGACGTGGAAAGCGCCCTTGACAGGGTGGCCGAGAAAACGGACTACCAGTTGTTTGTGGTGTACGTCTATTCGTTCGACGGGATGAGCGGGGTGGATTGGGCCGATCAGACCGCGGCTGCCTCTCATCTGGGTGTGAACGATTTCCTGCTCGCCGTGGCTACACAAGACCGGTTGTGGGGTTTCTCAGTCGACTCCTCGACGAGCCTCAGCCAATCCCAACAAACCAAGATTGAGAACGCGATCGTGGACAAGCTGAGGACGAGCGACTGGGCCGGTGCTGCCATCGCTGCCTCAAACGAGATCTGCGGGCCGAACGTACCGGCCATCACCGCGGGTGTCGTCGGTGGAGCAGGTGTCGTCGGGGTCGGCGGATGGCTGT
>JGI24699J35502_11133687_pt1 | contig 13530 bp, 11 predicted proteins | sample TergutMp193P4_FD_35502 | JGI IMG/M metagenome (IMG submission 35502) | reverse complement strand
TAAATTAGGTATGGTCATTTGTACTTTGGGTATTTTAATTGTCGGAATTTTGAGTTGTATCTATCAAAATATCGGAGAATTAAGTTTTGGAATTTAATTATGAAAAAATATTATTTGAAAAAATAACAAATTAAACATTTTTAATACGATATTTTGGTAAAAAAAAATTAAAAAACCATTGTTATAATAATAGAAAGTTATACCTTTGACAATTAAAATTTTAAATTAGTGATAAAATTTAACTTATTGAAAAATAATGCATTAGAAATAATTGCTCTTTTAAGTAGGAGAGAATGTAATATTCGTATTCGGAAAAATATTTAATAAATTGTTAACTTTATATTAAAAATGGTTACATTCGATTATTTTTTTGTGCGAATTAAATATAATTCATTATATTTGCAGGGTTAAATATTACCATATAAATTTAAATTAATAAATTTGTAGAAATATATTATAAATTACAAATAATAAAAAAATTATCTAACTTAAACGAACACAAAATTTTATGGAAACAAAAACACAAACAGGAGAAAAGGTCAAGAGAGTTGGTAAAAAATCTCGAGGAATCTCAGCAGGTATTGTTATTGTATTCTGCGCTATTGTCGCAGCATTGATTTACTTTTATATCTTTGGAGATCCAAGTAACTTTGTAAATAACGATCCTCATAATCACCCACTGCCCGGGAAATTATTAGGAACCATTTATAAAGGGGGGGTAACCGTTGTTCTTATTATTACTCTTTTATTAACTGTTCTCGTCTTAAGTGTAGAGCGCTTTATTGCTCTTTCAAAAGCTAAAGGAACCGGCAACCTAATTAACTTTGTTTACGATGTAAAAGCCGATTTGAAGAAAAACAATATTACGAGTGCAGAATCTCGTTGTGCAAAACAAAAAGGATCAGTAGCAGCTATTGTTGATGCTGGTTTGAAAAAGTACAAAGAAATGGAGACTGAAGATTTACCAAAAGAAGCGAAGATTGAAGAAATTAAAGCGGAACTTGAAGAAGCCACAGCTCTTGAATTACCTTCAATGCAGCAAAATCTTCCGGTGATTGCAACAATTTCTACTTTAGGTACGCTTTTTGGATTGTTCGGAACCGTATTAGGTATGATTCGTTCGTTTAGCGCTTTGGCCGCTGCCGGATCAACTGACTCAGTCGCTCTTTCCGCTGGTATTTCAGAAGCACTTGTAAACACGGCTTTTGGTATCGCAACCGGTGCATTGGCAATTATTACTTACGCTTACTTTACCGGTAAAATTGACAATATGACATATGCGATTGACGAAATGGGTTTTGCTCTAACTCAAACGTATTCTGAAACGCACGAAAAATAAGACTGAATTATGGCAAAAGCAAAAGTAAAAAAGCAAGATACATTTATCGACATGACAGCGATGAGTGATGTAACCGTACTTTTACTTTGTTTTTTTATGTTAACTTCTACCTTTGTTCAGAATGATCCGGTTCAAGTACAAACTCCGGCATCAGTTTCTGAAATTATGATTCCGGAAAGCAATTTGATGACTATTCTGGTAGATGAGAAAGGTAAGCTTTTTTTGAGTTTTACAAACCAGCAAGACAAAGAAGAAACGTTAAAAGCAATGGCAGACGATTACAGTGTTACAATTACTCAAGCGGAGATGAATGCCTTCAAAAGATTAGAAACATTTGGCGTGCCGATTCGTTCTATGCCTGCTTTTTTGGATTTACCTCCCGATCAAGAGGATAAATACTTAAAAGATTTGGACAATCAGCGAGTCGGAATTCCTACTGATCAATTATCTGATGCGCGAGGTGAAATCGCAAGTGACAATGAATTCAAACGATGGGTGACTTATGCAACAACTAAAAATCCAGATTTGTTGATTGCCATCAAAGCAGATAAAGCGACAAATTATCCGGTAATCAAAAAAGTGATAGATGATCTGAGGGATATGCGTAAAAACCGTTACCTTTTGATTACTACGCTGAAAACCGCTTCAAATATTTAACATAAATAAATAAACAAAAATGGCTGAAGTACAAGTAAAAGAGCAAGAAGGCGGAAAAAATAAACAGAAAAAAAAGAATCTGCGTGTCGATTTTACCCCGATGGTGGATATGAACATGTTGCTGATAACTTTCTTTATGTTTTGTACTACGCTTCTTAAGCCTCAAACAATGAATATTAATATGCCTTCTAAAGACCAACCAGTAGAAGGTGAAGAGACTAAAGCGCGAGCATCGACGGCTGTTACATTACTTTTGGGCGCAAATGACGAGCTTTATTATTATACAGGTTTAATTGATGATGCAGGAGGATACGACAATCCTAATTTCCTTATAACTACAGATTATAGCGAAACGGGATTACGCAAACTTTTGTTGGAAAAAAACGAAGGTACATACGAGTTAATTCAGGACTTGAAAGAAAAGATGAAAAATCTTGAAATCACGGAAAATGAATTTTATGAAAAATCGAAGCAAATTCAAGAAAAAGCAATGAAAGAAACAAAAATTGCTCCTACGATTTTGATTAAACCAACTGAATTATCTACGTATAAAAACATGGTGGATGCATTGGACGAAATGTTGGTTTGCAACATTGGAGCCTATGCTATTGTGGATTTGACTGATGGCGACCGTTATTTGCTCTATAATAAAACCGGAAATCCGGATTACCTGACAGAGCAACAATTAGGCCAATTAGCAAAAATTAAAAAATGATTTATTAACTAATGACAATTAAATTATTATGCCAAAAGATTTTGATTTAAATTCGCAACGATGGTTAAACCTTGTTTTTGCAGATAAGAATAAGGAATATGGCGCTTACGTACAGCGAGAAGAATCTTCTGATCGCCATTTGAAAGCCATGTTAATTATCAGTATTATTGCATTGAGTTTGATTTTCTTACCGAGGCTTGTTAAATCTATTTTACCTGCGCCGAAAGATGTAGGGCAAGTCACGAGTGTGGAATTGAGTGATATTGATTTAAAACAAAATGTACCTGAAGAAAATCAAATTAAAGAGATCGAAATGCCACCTCCTCCTGAATTGAAGACAACTGTAGCTTTTACGCCTCCTGTAGTTGTTGCAGATGATAAAATCAGGGATGAAGAAGTAATGTTGACACAACAGGAATTGACTGATACTAAAGCTGAGATTTCAGTTGCTAATGTAGAAGGAAGTGAAACCGGAACTGTTGATATCGCTGATTTGAAAGATCATAAAGTGATAGTTGAAGCTCCTAAAGAAAAGGAAATTTTCAGTCATGTGGAAGTAATGCCGCAATTTCCCGGTGGAGAGGGCGCATTAATGAAATGGTTAGCTGATAATATTCAATATCCGGCAATTGCTTCGGAACAAGGTATCCAAGGTCGTGTACAATTGCGATTTGTTGTAACTCCTGATGGTTCAGTTGAACAAGTCGAAGTGGTAAAAAGTTTGGATCCCAGTTGTGATAGAGAAGCGATGAATAAAGTGAAAAAGATGCCGAAATGGATTCCGGGAAAACAAAATGGAAATCCAGTATATGTATATTATACTATACCGGTGTTGTTTAGATTACAGAATAATTAAAGTAATTCTTATTTTGTATAACTTAAAAAGAAAATGGTTCATACTTTAAAATGATGGATTCCGATGATACTAAATATAAAGCGCAAAAGCTTGGTTTATTCATTTTTGAATCTGTAATGTCTTTTGCTTATATAGCTTTAAGCATTGTTCTGTTATTTACTCCTATATTTACTCATCGTATTCAAAATGGATTAAGAATAGGTTTAGGAGTCATTTTGGGGCTTTATGGACTGTTTAGAGTATATCGAGTTTATGTAAAAATAGCTCAAAGAAATAAATAAAAACTGTTAATAAAAGGGGGCTGGCAAAATTAAAAATTTTTAGTCAGCCTCATTTTATTGAAATTTACAAAGGAGAGTAAGCAAAAAAATGAGAAAATATTTATTTAGCTGTGTTATAATTTTTCTTCTTCTGCCGTTTGGTTCATGTAAGAAAAAACCAAAAGATAAATGGGAGGATACAACTTTGAATTCAGGGATAATAAAAATTGCTTGTGATGAGAATTTTAAAAATCTGATGGATGGTGAAATTGAAGCATTTGAAGCTCATTGCAATTATTCAGCGATCATCAATCCCATTTATTCTACCGAAAATGAAGTAATTCGCCTTTTAACGGAAGATTCGGTGCGGTTAGCGTTAACTACGCGCGATCTTAACGAATTGGAATATAAAACTGTTGAAGAAAAACGAATGGTTGTACGAAAATTCCTGATTGCTTTTGAAGGAATAGCGCTTATTCTTAATAAAGCCAATACTGACTCGCTTATTGGCCTCCCAACAATAAAAAAAATAATCACAGGAGAAATTACCGAATGGTCGCAAATTAATCCAAACTCTCAATTGGGTACTATTCGAGTGATTTTTGATAATAATCAATCGGGCATTTTAAGATATATGGTCGACTCTATTGCAAAAAAAGATACCTTATCTCAAAATCTATATGCAATGAATAACAGCAACGAACTGATTGAAAAAGTTTGCGATATGCCGAATGCTATAGGTATTATAGGATATAATATAATTAATGATGAATTTACAAAGAAATCATCTGATTTACAAGAGAAGCTTCGATTGATGCGAATTGGTAAGGATGAAAAAGTAAATTTGCAAAATACATATCTTCCTTTTCAGGGAGATATAAAAAGTGAAGACTATCCTTTATGGAGAGCAGTATATGTTTTGCTATCCGATCCAAGGTCGGGTTTGTCTTCTGGATTTAGTATTTTTCTTGCTCACGATGTAGGGCAGACCGTGATATTAAAATCCGGGTTATTACCTGCCGTAACCGATCCGCAAAATCGGTCGGTTTATATTAATGATGCTTATCCTAATGAAAATAATTGAAAATAAAATAATTAAATAAAATGAAAATGAATAACAGAAAAGTATTAATTTTTGTAGGACTTCTCCTCGTTGCCGTTGCTAATGTATTTGCAGGGAACAATGATAAAGGGATTGAATATTTTAGAGCAGAACTCTATGAAGCTGCAAAAATATTCTTTTTGCAGCAAACGAATCTATCTGCATCTGAACAAGCTGAAAATTATTATTACTTAGGGCAAACGTATTATAAACTAAATCAGGAAGATTCTGCTTCTTATTATTATAGTAAAGCTATTGAGTCTTTTCCTGAATATCCATTTGGATATATTGGAGAAGGAAAATTAGAACTTAAAAAGGGAAACGCCAAAGTTGCAGACGATTTATTTAAAAAAGCCAATAGCTATGCTAAAAAAGATCCGTCTGTACAAACAACTATTGCAGAAGTTTATGTAGATGCTGGCGATTATAATAATGCTATAATAGCTTTGGACAAAGCTAAGAAGGTTAATAACAAATATTCCGGCATTTATGTAGTTGAAGGCGATATGTTGATGAAACAAGGTAAAGTAGGCGATGCCTGCGGTCGTTATGATAATGCCATTTTTTTCAATAAATCCGATAAAGTTGCTTATTTGAAATTAGCGCAGGTTTACAAGGATATTAATGTGAACATGGCTTTAGATTATTTGAACAAATTGATTGCAATAGATCCGAACTACATTCCTGCATACGCGGTAATAGGCGATATTAATAGAGAAATAGGAAAATACCCAGATGCATTGAATGCGTATGAAAAATTTATTGCTATACCGGGCGTACCTCTGTTACAGTTTGAATATTATGCTCAATTGCTATTTTTTACACACCAATATGAGAAAGCTTTAGAGCAAATTAATTATGTATTATCTAAGGATCCAAATAATTTAGTAATGAAGCGATTGGAAGCTTATAACAGCTTTAGGCTTGAGAATTTTGCTTTAGGATTAGAACAGATGAGTCGATTCCTGGAAACGATGCCAAAAGAACGGCATATTTATCAGGATTATGTTACATACGCTCAATTGGCAGCTAAAGAAAAACAACCGAAATTAGCGTTGGAATATTTCGAAAAAGCGATTGAGTTAGATTCTGCAAGAGCTGTGAGCGATAATATTTATAAAGAGTTAGCTATTGTAGCCAGCAATGCAGGATTGTATCCGGAAGCTGTTAATTATTACGAAAAATCTTTGTCTATTGAACCGTCACCCGACGCTATGGATTTCTATTCTTATGGTCAAGCTTGTTATAATGCGGCATCCTATTATATTAAACCGGAGAATATGGCTTCCGTTACTACTCCAGAGGCAATAGCTGATTATGAAGCTGCTTTTAAAAATTATATACAAAAGGGAACTAAAGCTTATACTGAAGTCGTAACACGAAGACCTAATTTATATTATGGATATATGGGACGCGCCAATATTAATGCATTGCAGGATAAATACGATGGCGATAAAACAGGAAAAGTGCAAGGATATGCAAAACCCTTGTATGAAGAAGCGCTTACGGTTATGCTTGATAATAATGCAGATGGAGCGAGAAATAAGGATATTATTAATGCCTATCGTTATTTAGTTTCATATTACGGAGTTAATAATGATACAGCTAATATTGTTGAATATAGCAAAAAGATTTTAGATATAGATCCAAATGATGAAGTGGCAAGGAAGACTTTAGACATTTTGAAAATTAAATACTAATAATAATTGCTGCTTCTTGGATATCTCCACCTGCGATAGGAGGATTAATTTTTGCAAGACGAATCTTGATCTTTGAAATAGGCGGATATCTATATTTGATTTTCCGGACGATTCTTCCGGCTACATGCTCTAATAAAAAGGAGGGAATAGTAATTTCCTCCTTTACTAAATTATAAATATCGGCATAGTTCAAGGTATCCTCTAATTTATCCGATTCGATTGCTTTAGTGAGATCAAGAAATAATTTCAGATCAACCCGGTAGGTATTTCCGACTATTCGCTCTTGTTCTGTTACTCCATGATAGGCATGAAAGATCATTTTTTTTAATTCAATACATTCCATAAATATATATTTATTGCCCAAAAATAGTTATTAGTTTGTTTTCTAACAAATATTTTATAAATTTGTCGCTAAAATGAGATTTATTATGAGAAATAAAGATACTTCGCCTAATGGCATTACCCATAATGCATTGGCAGCAGGAACTTCTGTTAAGGGAGATATTAAAGCGGAAGAAGATTTTCGAATTGATGGAAGGTTAGAAGGCAATATCGAATGTTCGGGGAAAGTTATTATAGGACCTCAAGCCGAAATAATCGGGAACATTCAATGCCAGAACACTGATTTAATGGGAATAATCACCGGCAATATCATGATATATGAAGTTGCCAGTTTAAAAGCATCTGTTAGATTCACCGGTGAAATTATTGCAAAATATATTGAAATCGAACCGGGCGCATCTTTTAACGGCACTTGTAAAATGCTTAATTAAATGCTTTTATCGTTGAGTTTTTTTAATTAAACGATTTATTTTCTCATTAAAATTATCGGCATTTAATAGCATTTCTAAATTAAGATGCATTCGATATTTCCAATAATGTTGAGGATTATTGGGAATATTTATCCGTTCACTGTTTTCATCTGCTCTACGAATTTTCCCATCTATTGAAAACCAGTCTTGTATAGGAATAATAGTTAAGAGCGAACGAGCGTTGAGATGATTGAAGATGATTTGTTCACAAATATCAGGCGTGCAATTTTCCGGTGCAGTTCCTTCCCGTTTTAGCACTTCATTGTAATAGCGTTGAGTTTTTTCTGAATTTTCTTTCCATTCCATACGAAGCGTAGGCATGTCGTGCGTTGAAGTCGAACAAACCGAAAAATAAGGCAGATTATCTAAATTGGTAAATTCTCTATTCGATTCTTTGGGCATTTGCTCTAATTCCAGACTTAAAATCTGAAGTTTTTGCATTACTTCCGGTACACAATTAGGAATCATTCCCAAATCTTCACCACAAGCCAACATATCAGTAGAAGAAATCAGAGGAACTAATTTTTTGTAGCCTTCTTCTTTCCAAAATTCATTATGGCGTTGGTAAAAATAATTCCAGTACAAATAGTCGAAAGCATACCGGTCGGCATTATCCAATTCTTTGTAGATATAGGAACTAGAAGCTGAAATGCGAGGATGAAAATAATCCGGTTGTTGTTTATCTTTGATAAATAAAACTTCGTTGCAGATAGCATAAAGTCCTTTTTGAATCAACATGCTTTTACTATCTTCTTTTCCGGAAAAATGTTCCTTGATTTTTATTTGAGTATTAAATTGTTCATTCAAAGCAAAATGGTGTGAAGAAGTACGATCTAAATATACTTGAGTAACTTCTTGAGTATATTCTTCGAATAATTCCGGCAAAAACTGTTCATTAATATGCGCATTAGTAAATCTTTCCAATTGAAAATTGAACCCCGAATTTTTGATTTCTTCTTCACTGAAAGGCAAAGCCGGACTGAACCAACCTAAAAGACCTTCAACAGAATCTTCTGGAATTTCCCATATTCTGAAAAATCCAAGAATATGATCGATGCGGAAAGCGTCGAAATACTCCGCCATTTTCCGGAAACGTTTTTTCCACCAGCTATATTGGTCAACTTTCATCTGTTCCCAATTGTAAGTCGGAAATCCCCAATTTTGTCCAGTAGTTGAAAAATCGTCCGGAGGAGCGCCGGTTTGATAATTACAGTTAAAAAGATTGGGCTGCGTCCATGTTTCTATACTTGTTTTACTCACACCAATTGGAACATCTCCTTTGAGGACAACTCCCTTTGAATATGCATATTTCTGGGCTTCTGTTAATTGTTTATGTAAATGAAACTGCAAATAATAATATAATGCTATTTCCGGATAATGAACTTTGTCGGGACTACAAAAACTTTCGATAGCATCTTTATCATAATTGCTATGTTCTTTCCAAAAGTGAAAATCGCAAGTATTGTATTTATCTCTTAAATAAGAATAAGCCACATAAGGGATTAGCCATTCTTTATTTTTTTCGAAAAATGAGATAAATTCCGGAGATTGTAACGTTTTATTTCCGTCTTGAGCAAACAATTCCCTAAAAAACATCCATTTGAATGTATCTACTTGTTCATAATCCACTTCTTCAAGCGCATTTAATTCAATCTGTTTATTCTTATAAAACAATTTACGCTCAATAGATTTTAATTCACCCATTGCGTTAAGATTCAGATAAATCGGATGCAAAGCATAAATTGAAATTACATTATAAGGATAAGAATCCATCCATGTATGCGATTGAGTTGTATCGTTTATAGGCAAGATTTGAAGAATTTTTTGCGAGGTAAGTTTCAGCCAGTCAATACATTTTTTCAAATCGCCAAAATCACCGATACCGAAACTTGTTTCTGACCGAAGTGAAAAAACCGGAATGACGGTTCCAGCACATTTCCATTCAACGGAATCTTTTCGATATTGTAATCCAGAGACAATGCCGGTTTCGTTATCGTTGATTTGAGATATCGCCAAAACTCTATTTTCGCCTTTTTCCCATTCAATCAATGATTTACTCTCGTTTTCAATAATACAGAATTTATATTCAATAGGGTAGGAGAGTACGCTCGCATCTAATTCAATCGACCATTCAGGAAAATTATCGCAAGCCATGATTAATGCTTTATCGACTTCCCAATATCCTAAATCGGCTTGATTGCCTATTATAGCAACACTCTGATTGCGTTCGATATCGGATGCTAAAACTTTTATGCATAATTTCTTTTTAGACTTTACTATGCGTTCGAATTTATCGCAAGGATGAGCAAACCAACTTTTATAAAAAGCAGAAGAATAAAAAGCCGTATTTTGTGGGCGGTTTTGCCAATAATCAATCAAGACATAATTTTGCCGGACATCGGTAATATTTTGCTTGTGATTTCTCTGCCATTCTTCAAAAACAAATTGATTATTGTAACATAGAAAATATCTATATTCAAAACTAATCGGCTGATCAGGCAAATCCAAATCAAGAAACCAATCTCCGTCTCCCTCATTTTGCATTACTTTTGCCGAAGCAATATCCCATCCGCCTAATTCCGGCAAAGAACCTGTGATATAAACAGCTTGTCCCCACACTGTGTGGAAATTAATATATAAACGAATCTTCATCGTTGTCTAATCTATTTAATAATAATTTTTCGAATAAATGTATTCGAGTTATTTTTTATTTGTAATAAATAAATACCGGGTTCAAAGTCCATTTTTTTATGGAGCACTCCTCCGGTTATTTGTTCTTGTTGTATTAATTGACCTGAAATGTTGTAAAATGAGAGTGTCGAACCCAGTTGCGGATCACAGTGTATGACCAAAGTTTCCCCTCTTTGAACAGGATTCGGATAAATATTGATTTCTTCCCCAAAATTATTAGCCGGAATAATAGAAGTATAATTTGATGAAAATGCTTCAATACATACAGGTTCGGATTCTTTCCCGTCGTCATAAGCAATCGCTACGCAATAGATATGTGAACCAAACGACGGCTCTAAATCTACATAATGCGGTTGGTTAGTCCTTGCTATTTCGTTATTATCTCGGTAAATAATATAATTGGTTGCGGTAGCGGTTGTCGATCGCAGCCAATTGTCTTCCGGAGCATTAATAAGGTTGTCGTCGAATTGTAAATATCCGAAAATAAACCAATTGAAATTATCTTGATTAGAAAGAGCTCCCCAATTATTATCTAAAAAGTAAAAATTTCGATCTGGTACCTTGGGACCGTAATCTATTCCGGCTACATAGTCTAATGGGCTTAATTCATATTTGATGCCTATCCATAATTCTTTGTTGGATGCCAAAGGAACCGGAGAATTTAATGTAACTTCAAAATTATTGTTGGGAGTTCTTGGATTACTGACCTCCTGATTAACGATAGGGTCGCCTGATGGAAAATATTCTATATCTGCTAACCAAACCTGTATTGTATGCTTACATTGCGTATTATGAAGCGAAAAGCGTACTTTGGTTAATTTGCTTCCTTGAAAGTTTCGTAAATCTTCTGTTGAAAATCGAACAGCAGAAACAAATTGATTACTGCTTGTTGGATAGTAACTCCAAGTCCGTAAATTTCCGCAATAGGTTATCCAATCGCTAACAAAAGGAGATTGCCAATTGAGTTCAATATCTTTACCATTGTTTATATTTTGGACTTCCAAATTTCGAACAGATTGATAATTACCGTCAATCTGAGAATTAATGCGTACCTCTCTACAAACGGGAGTGGATTCTTTGTTATTGTAAGAAGCAGTTACACAATAGTTATAATCTCCTGAACTTACATTAATTTGGGAATAAGAAGTGCTGTTATTTCCCATAAGTTTAATTATCAGTAAATTATTACGATAGATATTGTAAGCTGTTACATCTTCAGATGGTTTATTCCATGATAATTTTACAGTTTGATTTTCGACAATCGCTTGTAGATTAGTTACAGGTTCGGCATCAGGCATTGAAAATCGAAAAGAAATAGTATTGTTTTGTTCTTGAATTTCAGTAAGCGGTTTGACAGTATTAGCGCCATTCCAAGAAGTAGCCGCAGGAACTGTGTAATCGGTAAACGAAGTATTATTGGAAGTGCCGGGAAATGGACATCCTGAAGAGTTTATGCTTCCGTAGGAAGACGGAGTGCCGGTCGGATTGGTATTTGCTGAAGCGCAAACAGGATACATTTTTTGAGGATGTCTTATATTGACTGTATTGTTTCTAATATCCGCATCTGTTATGCTTACATGATAAATTAGTAAACCTGTTCCGGGTATAGAGCGGTCGAATCCTATTCTCTGGCGATTTTCGAGAACAAAATATTCTCCCGGCGTAGAAGTATCATAGCGATAAGCAACTGCATTCATTGCTGAATTAGGCATATTGCTAATGATCTGCGGTTGATTTAAAACTTCCGGATTAACCCATCCGAATTTAATTTTCTGATACATGTTGATATGTGCCGGGCTTATACCATTATTGTTCCAACTTCCGTTAGCCATTAAATCCCAATTACCTGTTCCACTGAAGTTGCCTCCGCTACCATCTCCGTCAGCATCATAAAAATCAGGTGCTCCGAAAACATGGCATAGCTCATGACAAATGACTCCTATATTTGTAATATTATTCCCTGAACCTCCTCTTAATTCGGGTGAGCAAGAATACACATTTAACCTTTTATTCCCGAAACTAATCGTCGGGAAACCATATTTATGCGCCCAGATAGCATTGGCTCCTCCGCCTGCTTCTTCGCCATAGCCGGCATATATGATATGAAAAGAGTCTATAAATCCATCGTTATCATTATCATAATCTGCAGGATTAATATTAGGGTCATTAAAAGTAAGCCGGGCAGCTTCAGTCGCAAATTCTTGAACTCGTTCAGCTATTTCATTGCCATCGTTATCATTTTCACCATAGTATTCCCAATTTTTAGACAATCTATATGGTCCGGCAACTGTAATTACAAAATTCAATTTTCCGTAAGAATTTTCTTTATAATAGTCGCTTACGCTACCCATCGCGCCTGATGCACTATAGCCGGCTTGGTTCATCAGATTATTAAAATCCTCTTTTGTTTTTACAAATTCTCTATTAGGAAAATCAACTAATGCACAAATAGCTCGTGCCTCTCCGATTGTTGCGCGAAATAGACCAGAGCCCGTGCCAGAAGAATTCGACGCAATTTCCCAAATGCTTTTCAATGTATTGACTTGAGCTGTACTATAACTTAATTTTTGGGGTATTTCTTTTAAAAAAGTTTTAATGGGAGAAGAACGCATCGAAATATCCTCGGCTACGACGGAAGAAGGGATCATTCCTCCTTTTTCATCGGATATTGCATAAACAATGGTTTTGTTGTTGTCATACAGAAGCGAATAGCCATCTTCCGATTCCATCCAGTGGACTTTCTCATCTCCTTTTAGATATAAGGAAATTGTTGTACCATCTGGTTGCGTCATTTTTATTAAACCGGGATATGCAGGAGACGCTATTGCTGTAATAGTTTTACTGATAAGTAGTATTACCATTAATATAGTCGAATAAACAAGTTTCATATTATCTTTTTATAGAAATTTTCAGGTACAAATATACTATTTTTTTGAAAGATGGGAAAAAATATTTTCAAAGATTATTTTGTAATCTTAACTAATTTCCTTATCTTTGCACCACAAATTCATGGGCTTGACTGGTTTTGACAGCGGGTAGAAGGGGTTTGTAAGCATGCAGTGCGTCGTTGTTCGGCACTTTAATCTCGAATGATAAACAAGTAACTGGCGAAAATAATTACGCTCTTGCTGCTTAATCGAAGTATAGTAGATTTAAAGCTTTATTTTGGTTCAAGGAACCGAAACGAGACATCGCCCGGAAGCTCTGGCTTCGAAGCAATCCGAACCGGCGGTGCAGCAATATCGGAGATAGTGTGAAGGAGGTCTTGGCCTTCAGATGAAATTAAAAGAATAAGCTCAATAAGGGTAGTTTCAGCTAAATGTTGAGTCGAAAAATTAAGTGAAAATAAGCATGTAGAAAGCAAATTTGTTCCTCGTTTGGACGAGGGTTCGAATCCC
>JGI24699J35502_11133686_pt1 | contig 13530 bp, 6 predicted proteins | sample TergutMp193P4_FD_35502 | JGI IMG/M metagenome (IMG submission 35502) | reverse complement strand
AGGCCATTCTCAGGCAATGCAGTAAGCCAACAAAGCAAGCTGAACGGATATATACGGCATTAAAACTAAAACATGCTCCATTCAGGAAAATAAAAATTTGTAGGACACACCCGCCACCCGAATAATCGTTCTTATCTCATTCTAACAAGAAGTTTGTGGTGTGAGTTGTGAAAGTTGGGCTAAAATGGAAACTGGCAAATATCCGCAGAAAACACTCACGCAAACCTTAATTCCGTGATTTTTATATCCATCATTCGTGACGGACAGTCATTGTATTGCCTGTAAGTGTGAAAAGCAGTCAAACTAAGGTGTATTGTTGAGCGGCTTTATCGAAAAAAGTTGGTTATACAAGTAAAAACTATAGAAAACTAAACTTACTGCTCTGCTGAAAGGAGTATCAAAAAATAACATTTTCCATCGCAATCCCCATAATAAAGTATCATCAGATGTTGACCGGTTTCGTTCAACTGTGTTTTCATTGCGCGTGCTGCGCACGCAACGAAAACTTAGTTATTAGCTGCAGGCATTTTCTCGTTTGTTTTATTTATTCTTTCAAAAAGCCGTATTCATAAATTTTTGAGGCAATTTTTGAGGCAAGAATTTTCATTGCCGCAGTTAAATTTGCATTTAATTCGTTAAATACTTTATTTTGCGACTGTTGATTTACATTGCCTTTTTCATTTCTTCCTTTAAAATGTTCTTTTATGTCGTATAAACTTGCGTTTACATTGACGTTTGGCTGTTTATGGAAAAGTTTCCAAAGTTCTTTGCCTGCCTCAAAAACTGATTGTGACTCTTTTGAAAATTCACGTTTTAAACAAATAGTTTCTTCGGCTTGCTCAAATAAATTTGTGTAACCGTTTTGTTTTCTTTCTCCTCTTATGAAATTCGTCATAAAATGACTTTCAAACTTGTAGTGTGCATTAACTTCTGATTCAACAAACGGAATCCAATGGTTTACACCATCTTTTACCGTAATTCTATTTTGAGAATGAAACAGCGTAAAAGCCAAGCAATCATTCTGAAATTCAATATCATTCTTCCAACCATCATTGGGAAAATAAAATTGGTCGCGGTCGTTTAGCCAAGTCGGTTTAATACACAATCTTACAGCAAAATAAATACAGCCTTCGATAATATTATTTATACTGAAACATAGAAAATATGCGTGGCGCGAAGTTTTTCTCAATGCAATAAATGGTTGGTGAACTTTTTGAAAATCAGGACCATCTACTATTAAATGTCCAATTTTATCATCTTGTTTGGAAGAAAATTGCTTTACCCATTGATTTATTGACCTATGAAATCCATCAATAAATTTTTTCTTTGTATCTTCTTCGGGTATATCAACTTCCACAAATTCAGGGAATTTTTTCCCCGCTAAATTCCAAATTGTAAAACTAATCGGGAAATTCCCTTCGACATTATCAAAAGAATTAGATTGAACAGCAAAACCATCTTTGAAATCAGCCTTGAAAAATTGACGGAATTGTATGTAATTTTGAGTAGAAATAAATTTAACTTTGGAAAACAACGCCAATTGGCAAGAAGGAATATCACTATAAATTCTTGCCATAAAATGCGATGCAATATCGTTTGTTGCTGCACCAATCAAAGGTTTAAATCTATCTCTTGTTTTGTGAGCAGTTGCAACTTCACTTTTAATATTTCCTGTTCCAAAAATCGCTTTTGTATTAGATGCTTCTGCATACGGCGGATTAATATAAACAATCAGTTTTTTGCGTTTTTTTTCGTCTGAAATTATGTCAAAAAGTTCATTTGGCAATTTTCCGCCTTTTGATTTTGGCGCAAAATCATCATTCAAAAAATCAAATTGAAAAACTTGCTCTCCCCAAAGGTTTGCGCCATTTTCAATGCGTTGTTTCATCACATCAACATCTTGCTTATCGAGCGTTGAAGCAAAAATTTTATCTTTATTTACCAAACCTGCGAGCAAATTTCCCGTTCCTGCGGCGCAATCCCAAACATAATATTCGTCTTGCCAATCTTCGCCAAAAACTTTTACCAAATATTTTTGCGAAAGTTCAACCCACTCGGGCGGGGTGAAAAAACTGCCTTTTATTTCTCGTACATCTTGCGGAACGAGCAATTCTCTACGTTCAATAATATAATCCCAATAATCTTCTTTTGGTGGTCGTTCGTATTTCGCCCAAAATAAATTGTAGGCTTTTTGATTATCATTAAATTCTACGCTACTCGAAGTAAAAGCTCCAAACGCATTTTCATACCGATTCATTTCGTATCGTGTGGCTCGCAAAACTACATCAAGTTTATTTAAAAGAGTTGAATTTTTTTCTGAAAGTAAATCGGCAAGATAAAAATCGCCACTGATAATATCGTATTTTTTTGCTGCTTCCCAATTAAATTGAATGGTAGGTTGTACCGTGGCAGCCCATTTTTGATAAATTATTATAAAATTGTTTTTATCAATTTGTATTTTTGTGGTTTCGCGCTTGCCAAGCACAAAATTATCACGGATAAATCGGCGCAGTTCTTTTTCGTCTTTTATTAAATCAAACAGATACGTTTCCCAAGGAATATCGTTGTTGATGATTTTTTCTATCTGTGCATGAACCTGTTTAAATTCGCGAGTTTCGTGATTGGAAGGCATAACATTCCAATTAAAATCATTTTGATAGAAAATGTGTTGAATTTCGCTGTAAGGTACAAAAGCAATTTTTTCGTTGTCGTAGCAACCCAAAAACGGAGGAGGCAGTATTTCGTCGAAAGTCCGTGCCTTACCAATGGTTAGCACAAGTTGCGTGAGCATCACAAGCACATCTGTTGGTTTTTGCTTCGCTTCTGCCCAAAGCAAATACTCGTCATTAAAATCAATGGCACTTGAAGAGCGTTTCACTTTTACCGCAAAATCAATTTTCCCCAAAATATTTGTACAATCGAATTTTGAGAAAAAATCCTGCGAAACTTTATTTTTTACTGCTTCTTCGAGTATATTCTGATATTTCATGCCTTTGATTGTTTTAAAAATCTGAAAGTACAAAGATAGTATTTTTTTTGTTAAACGCACTTCAACTGTGTCGTCCGCCGCTTGCCGATAACTCTTAAATACACGCAAAAATACAATATATTTCTAACATTTATGATACTTGACTGAAGATATTTATAAACAAATTATTGCTTTTTAATTCTTTATGCGTAATTAGTATATTTTTTTGTGTATTATGTAACTAAATTAAAGCTCTCGGAGAACCAGATAGATGCACAGCCGTATAAATGCAATAAAATTTTATTTTGAATAGGTATTGCGTTGCGGAACAACCAGTTGCAGCCTTGCGTATCCGACCCTTTCAGATAAGTATAACTGAACTCGTCTGCCTTATACAACTCAGGGCTTCAGCCTTGTATAACTCAAGACCTCAGCCTTATATAACTCTATCTCCTTGCCTTGTATAACTCTGACCCTTTGCCTTGCAGAAGGCTGAAGGGGTCGGATACGCAAGGCTGCAAGTCATTAATACACAATGCCTATTAGCAATGACAAATTAAGCGTGAAGATGAGAAGTATTTACTGAATCATCAGTGTTGAAATAGAGTGAGGCAAGCTGGAAGCCGGTACGTATTTCCCTGATAAATAAAGATTGTAATCCACTTCGGCATCAGTAAGATTCATAACAACGACGGCAATTTTTCCATCGGTATTCAAAAATGCAGTCGTCAACAGACTGTCCCGATTGGAAGAACTGATAATCCGTTTGGCACCCGGACGTATAAATTTAGAGAAGTGACCAATATAATAGTAACTATTGGTATAAATCAATTTTCCGCTTGGAGTATCGGCATGTATCGGGGCAAAACAGAAGTTGCCGACATGATTAGGTCCTCCGTTTTCATCCAGCAAAACATTCCAGTCGCACCACGCTACGGTTCCATTGTTGAAATCATTAATCATCGAATATCCGTATTTTTCGCCCAAACGCCACTCGTCTAACTTTTCTTTTTTAAATGTTTCGGCACAGCCTTCCGTAAATACTAACTGTTTATCCGGGAACGATTCATATACATAGCGCAGATTATTGAACATCATACCGCCTCCCGCCCAAGTTTCATACCAGTGAAAGCCGATTCCCCAAACATATTTTGCAGCATCCGAATCGTTTAAAATTCCGCTGGCTCTTTCGTAAATAAGGTCCCGGTTATGATCCCAAATAATCAGTTTCTTGTCGCCCATCCCGGCTTTTTGCAAAGTAGGTCCTAAAAAATATTTGATGAAATTGCATTCTTCTGCTGTTGTGTATATACACGATTCCCAAGTTTGCTTAGCCAGCGGTTCATTTTGCGGAGTCAACCCCCAAATAGGAATCCCCAATTTTTCGTAAGTTTGAATAAACTTTACAAAATAGTTTGCCCACACCTGACGGCATTGCGGAAGTAAATGACCGCCTTGAAGCATATTGTTATTGTCTTTCATCCATGCCGGCGGGCTCCATGGACTTACAAATATCGGGAACATCCCCCCCACTCTATCGAACACTTGTTTAATGAACGGAATACGGTATTTCATATCGTGTTGTACTTTGAAAGTATTCAATGCAGTGTCGTTATCGGCAATATATGTATAAGTGTCGCTGGAGAAATCGCAACTATTAATCGATGTTCGCCCAAAAGTATAGCCAATCCCTTTTTGAGCGTCGTAATAAGCCGTCAAAAACTCTTGCTGGGCAGTTTCAGGCAGTTTGGCAAACGTTTCCGCAGAAGCATCGGTCAATGCTCCGCCAATGCCGATAAAGGACTGAAACTTTTTGGTAGTATCCACAAACACGCAAGGTTGCGATTCTCGAAACTCTTGAGCATTCTTAAAAAGAAATGTTCCCGATTCTGAAATTCGCAAGGGTGTGTCTTTAGCTGTTGTATAAACGGTTGCCTGTTGAGCGTAGATAGCCGGCAATGTGCATAGACAAAAAGATAGGATTGTAAAAAAGGACTTCATCATAATTCTTTCGTTTATTTTTCCCAAGAATAGGAGACAATAGATTTCGGTGGAACCGTATGTGTAAAACGATTCGTTCCGTCTGTTATTGTAATTTTTTTATTTTCAGTTGTATTATTTGATAAAACCAAAGCATAGCTTCCATCTGTATTTTCAAAGGCAGAATAGATTAATTCGGTAGTAGCGCTGCTTTTGGCGTCTATTCGTGTTGCTCCCGGTTTCACTACCGAAGAGAGATGTCCAATAATGTAATAATGTGAATTTTTTCGAATATCTTTGTAATTGGAACGATTGATATCCACTGCGCCGAAACAGGTATTGCAACCTCCCGGCCTATTGGGTCCCATATCACTATCCAGCATCAGATTCCAAACAATCACAGCTTTACTCCATTTGTTAACGGTACCCAAAGCAATACTTTCCATATCAGCATTGAGGCGTACTGCAAAATTGTGTCCATCATTCCAAGTGCCGATAGAACTTTCGGTGAAAATCACGTCTTTGTCTGGAAATGCACTATGAATTTGATTCAAAGCATCGCTTGTACCTCCATAGTCATGCCAAGCCGAACCAACTACGACATCATTATCAACGCCTCCCTGAAAAATATTGGTTGTGTATGAAACATTGTCATAGTTATGATCCCATACATAAATTTTGGTTTTCAGTCCGGCTGCCTTGAAAGCAGGAACGAGATTATTATTCACAAAATCGCGTTCTTCATTCCAATCCATGTGTAATGAAGCTGAATTACCGTCATTCAAAGGTTCGTTTTGCGGTGTAACGGAATAGATATTTATGTTATTTTGCTCAAAAGCCTGTATCCATTTTACGAAATAACCGGCATAATCGGCATAATATTGTGTTTTCAAACGTCCGCCATTCCATGGGTTTCCGTCGTTGTCTTGATTTTTCATCCAAATGGGACAAGTCCAAGGCGATCCTAATATTTTAAGTGTAGGATTTATTGCTAAAATTTCTTTCAATATCGGAATTACATATTTTGTTTCTTCGTCAGTCAATCCGAAGCCTTTGGCTTGATCATCCCAACAAGTATATTCGCTCAAAGAAAAGTCGGAACAACCGATAGCCACTCGGACATAACTATATCCCATACCTTCTGTTGTAGAAAATGTTTCTTTCAAAAATTGTGTCCGGTCTTCCTGAGTCATTTGCAGCAAGTTATAAGCAGTGGAGCCTGTAATAGCCGCTCCAAAACCGTCCATGGTTTGATAACGTTGATCCGGACTAAGCGTAATGACCACTGACGATTGCTCGTTACTGAAATCGACGGCTTGCTTTTTGAAATCCTGTGAACGGTCGTTTGTAGTAATATACAATGTTACATCACCTTGTTCGGAAGTTTTTTTTGAATTGTTATCATCGCTGGAGCAGGCAATGCATCCGAATAAACCTATAACACTGATGAAAATTGGATTAATAAAATATTTCATATAATTTTTATTTAAAAGGCATAACCTGCCAGAACGTAATTTTCAAATTAATCGGTACCGGTTTCATCACCGGTACCGATATTGTTATTTTTATCTTTGCACGTAACGGCATACACAAAGCAATTACTACAAAAATAAAGTTGAATTTGTTATCATTTTATTTGTTACGGCATATCTATACTATTTGCTGTTACCGTATTATTGTTCAAATCCATGATGATGCGGTATGCTTGCTGTTCTACGACATTTGAAGTTACGCCCCAATTATCGTCTGTTCCTCCCGTTTGCTGAATCAAGTTATCTCCAGAGAACGAGAGTGAACTGTAAGGTTTACCACCGTCCCACCAGTTGCTGGTATTTTCAAAAGGTTTATAACTTGTCCAATCTTGAGGCGCCATGAAAACAGTAGCTTGATATACATTGTCGGCAGTTTTTCTCATCAATATGAAGCTCATTGGAGTATTTGTATTCCATTCGGTAGTATATAAATCTTTCCCCGAATAATAAAAAGAAATCACGGAAGTTGGAGTTTTTGTAGGATAACCTAAACCTATTCCACAAATAATCATATAATCAGGAGAATTTGCCTTGCTGAAATCGGGACCTATTCCTACCAGAACGTATCTTCTAACGTGATTATAATACAAACGGTAATTTCCGTTTTCTCCTAAGAATTTCACTGTCGTAGTGCTCACTCTTTCAAAGAAATCCATGTTATACAACAAATTTTCATTAGCCATTGCACCTCCAAGCGTATATACTTTGTCTTTTTCCAAAGTATAATACATGACGGAATATTGTTCATCTTTGATTACTTGGCTTACAGCATCGTCTGTGGTAAATTTGTCGGAAACGATTGGCGTATTTGGATCAACACCAGTACCACCAGTATTGCCGCCTCCGCTTTCGTCTGGTAATTCTTCTCCTGTACTATTTACTTTTTTGATATCTACAGCTTTTGTAGCTGCATTCAAAGAAATGCGGTAATAGGCAGTTTTGTCCATATTTTCATTGGGTGTCCAGTCTCCGCTGGGTTTCAGTATATTCGAACCAGTGAATGTGCAATTTGCCGCATCAAACACGTCATTTCCCCAAGCAGTATTAGAAAAAGGCTTGAATGTAGCACCATCGTTAATACAAATAGTAGCTACATAAGTATCCGTTCCAGTACTGCGCATGACTACCCGGCTGCGAATATTGGCGCCCGGATCCCACGATGTAGTGTAGCGTCCATCGCCTACGCCTCCATAAGCAGCTATAATGTCTTCTGACGAAACAGTCGTCGGATAACCGATTCCCGGACCCGTCAATACATAGTAATAAGGAGCTGCTATCGCTGAAGTTGGCGAAGGTTCAATAATCACATTTTTACGTACAGGGTTCCAATACAAAGAATAAATGCCGCTTTCACCCACAAATTTGACGGTAGTGGTATTTTGCCTTTCAAAAAAATCGAGATTGACAATCACGTCGTCATTTGCCAAATCGCCTGTAAGAGAGATGATACTGTTATTTTCTATGTAAAGATCATTTGTGTAAAAGGTCTCCTTATGCGCATCATCAGTAATATTGTATGAAACCTGTCCTGTGAGCACGTCTGTTCCGAGATGTTCCAGCAACAAATTTTTAGACACCGTAAACGGAACCTCCACGGGAGTTCCCGCTCCTGCTCGAGTAATGGCAGATACATAAAGCGTATAGTTTCCGCTTGTATATACTTTCTGGCTGAATGTAGTGGCTGTAGCATCCTTTATTGCAATATTAATACCGGCTTCCGGACAAGAAAATTGTACTGCAAAAACGTTAATGCCATCAATAATAGTCAATGGGTCAAAATTTATCACCACCGTATTGCTGCTATCTACTGCAGTTATACTCCAATCGTTGGGCATATTTACCAATTCTCCGCCCAAACTGCGGCTATTGTCTTCCACCGGATCGCAAGCAATCATCATCATACACGCGAGCAGTCCTCCTATCCAAAATTTATAATTACTTATTGTTTTCATTTATTTCAATTTTTAATTATCAGATTATTCCCATCCAGGATTTTGTTGTAACTCGTATTCCGTTCCTTTCGTCTTGTCGATTTCGTCTTTAGAAATTGGCAAGAATCGCTTATCGCTGGTATAAGTGCGTACCAAGTTATGTGCAGGGTCATTGACCGAAAGCACTTGTTCAATCGAACTGCCCGTTTCATCGCTGCCCCAGCGAACCAAATCCCAAAAACGCTGACCTTCGCCAAAAAATTCACGGCGGCGTTCGAGTTTGATATTATTCAACGTAGCCGGAATACTATGGTTGTTATCTCCAAAAGCACGAGCGCGAATGGCGTCAAGATAAGGCTGTGCCGCCGCCTGTCCGCTGATGTAGAATGCCAATTCCGCAGCATTCAGATAAGTTTCCGCCAACCGGTAGATGCGTTCATTATTTTCAAAATTCAAAGGAGGATCGCCTGTCGTATTGGCATTGTAGCCTGCACGTGCCGCATATTTCCGAAGGAATAAACCTGTATTCTGATAACCGGGAGTATAAGTTCCCGACGGCCATTGGGTCACGCTTGCGTCCTTGCGGTAGTCACCGGCTTCATTAAAAATAGCATAACCACCTTCCTGTACTGGACACCAACCCCAGCCTGATGTGAAAACGCTTTGGGGATCTTTCAAGTCGCGAGGAGCAATGACAGTAGGCATATAATTACCAAAACCAACCCATGAATTTCCCCATGTTTTTCCTTCTGAAATATTGTTGCTTTCAAAAATACTTTCCTTGCAAAATTCGCCTTCGCGCATAAACATCCATTCGATTGGATTTTTGGTATTTTCTTTACTTCCCGACGGTACGGATGTTATCAATCCGTAAGCTCCATTGTTAATAATGGCATTCATATCCGCCAACACTTCAGCATATTTCGATTGATCGTTTTTATATAATACTACACGGGCTTTGGTCATCATTGCCATGGCTTTGTTAACGCGCCCTACATCGCCTCCCAATACAGCCATCGGCAGTTCGGGCGCATTGATGGCGGCATCCAAATCGGCAATGAGTTTCGGATAAACATCATCAAACGAAAGTTGCGGCGCGATAAAAGGTTCTTCTGTCCATGCCTTATCGTAATAAGGAATATTTCCCCATGCTTTCCAAAGCCAATGTACGTAATAAGCGCGCAAAGTCAGCGCTTCTGCCCGTAATCTAGCCAATACCTCTGGATTTACACCCTCCACTGCATGATCCATCGCATCCAATGCGTTGTTGCAACGTTTCAACCCTGTATAGAATATCGACCACCAACCATTAGGCACATCTACTGCCGAGCTTTGATATTGCGCCATATAGTTGAATGCTGGTTGGTCGGAAGCATCCCCCCCGCCTTTGTAAATATCATCAGAACGGAAATCGCCGAAAAGAACGACCGGAGCAATTGTACCGTTGGCATAATTGTCGAACAACAAAATTTGATAAGCGCCTGTCAGATATTGCTCTATTACATCTTGAGTAGCAGGTGCTCCGGCTGCAACGGAAGTACGCGGATTCACCGACAAAAAATCATCACCGCAAGAAGTCATGATTCCTGCTAATGCTATTATTGAGATTATAAATATATTTTTTTTCATCATTTTATTTTTTTAGAAAGTTATTCCTAAGCCAAAACTTACAGTACGTGCTTGTGGATAGCATCCCATATCTACGCCCTGTTGTTCGTCTCCGATTTCAGGATCAAAACCATCGTATTTGGTAAATGTCAAGAGGTTTTCGGCTCCAATCCAAAGGCGCAAACGTTCAATGGTTGCCTTGCGCGTAATCTGCTGAGAAAGTGTATAACCGAATTGGATATTTTTCAGACGAGTGTAGGCACCGTCTTTGATGTATAGGTCGGAAGCGCGCCAGTTACGGTTTGCTTCGCCGGCAACCAGACGCGGTATCTTGTTTGATGTGCCGGGACCTGTCCAACGGTCAAGTTCCCAAGTAGGAAGATTTTGTCTTGGAATATCTGCCCGTTTTGAAATATCAAAAATTTGATTGCCGGCAACGCCTTGAAAAAATGCATACAAGTCAAATCCTTTGTAATCGGCAGTTAGTGTAAAACCATAGGTCCAGTCGGGAATCGGTTTTCCAATCTGTTTACGGTCATTATCATTAATAAGATTATCGCCGTTCGTATCAACAAATCGAACGTCGCCCGGCTGGGCGCTTTCATTGTATTTGAAGTTATAATCATCAGCTTCTGCCTGTGTTTGAATAAGTCCATCAGTTGCGTAACCATAGAAGAAAGGACTGGGATAGCCGTTTTTTTGATAAATAAAATTATCAACGCCGGCTTGACTAATTCCTCCCCAGCCGTTTTCACCCGATGCGTTACCATAATCCACTACCGTGTTTTTTACATAAGAAGCATTAGTTCTGACGCCTATGTTCAAATTTTTTGCTACCGTAAAATGATAACCTAAATCAAATTCCACCCCGCTGTTATCTACTGTGCCAGCATTAACAAACGGAACTAATTGTCCGACATATCCGGGAACAGAAGCGGCTTGGCGCAACATACCCGTCGTACGCTTCTTAAACCAGTCGAATGAGAAAGTAAGAGCGTTACGTAAAAATGCCATATCTGCTCCCACGTCGGTCTGATGACTTTCTTCCCAATGGATGGTAGGATTCGGCAGACGTCCTGCACTAATACCATAATTCAATACATTATTGGCGCCTCCGAAATAGTAATTCAGTCCGCTTTCCATTAAACTCATATAAGAAAAAGGGGCAGGATTGTTCGACGTATCAACGAGGCGGTCGCTACCATTGGTACCCCAAGATCCGCGAAATTTGAGTGCATTCCACCAATCGGGTTTGACGTTTTCAAGGTAGGGTTCATTCCAAACATTCCATCCCAACGAGAAAGAAGGAAAAGTACCCCATCTATGCTGATCGCCAAACATATAAGATCCGTCATAACGAATCGTTGCCTGCGCCATATAGCGTTCTGCATAGTTCCAACTGATACGTCCGAAATAAGATGCCAATGCCGAATCTTCTAATTTTCCTTCTGCACGGCGACCGCCTTCGGTTTGATCCATTCGCGCATTATCGACGAGTGCCATGTAGGGGTCATAAGCGATTAAATCATATCCGGTTCCCTTTAAATTGCGATGTTGGTATTTTCTTGCAGATTGTCCTGCCAGCAAAGTAAAAGAATGATTGCTGAGTTTAAAATCGTAGGTAAGCGTATTTTCCACCTGCCAGGTAAAACCGCGATGCATTTCTGACCATGCCGATGATTTTTCAGGTAATTCATCTGCTTGCGCCGTTGCATTTTCTGATTGGAAATAAGGAAAATTATAGCCGTCAAATCCCCAGAAAGCAAGATCATAACCATAACTCGATTTGAAAACAAGATTTTTTAACAGTGTAAGTTCACCCCAAAAGGTACCTACAAATTTATCTTCATTTTCATATTGTCTATTAGGACGAAGGTAAACCGCCAGTGGGTTACGAATTTCCTGGAACCATGCAGGCGCAGGCGTAAGCACACGTCCATTGTCAATAATAGCATAAGGATGTTGCTCCAACAAAGCTTGTCCTGCCGCATCATCCAAATAAGGAGAAAGATTGGGTGGTAAAGTAGTAGCACTGCCGAGCGCCGTTCCCCAAATCTGATTGGTAGTAACCCCAATAGAATGTGCGCGAGAATAAGTTGCATTGATCCCGACTTTCACTTTATTCAAAAAACTGCGTTCTTTTTCGGCATTATAAATTTCGTAATCATTATTAAGGCGAATAGTTAACCGGTCATAATTGGATACGCCGTAATTGCCTCCGAGAATCCCATCTTGCTTAAAGTATCCTAAAGATAGAAAGTAAACTCCTTTATTATTTCCGCCTTGAACGCTTATCTGATGATTCTCAACCGGTGCATTTTTATTAAATGCTACATCCTGCCAATCTGTATTCGGAACCAATCCGGCGCGTGCATCTGCAATGTCTTTGGCTGTAAAAGAAAGCGCCTCATTATTGTTCAAGTTTAATTCATTTTGCAGCACCATATACTGTTCAGTGTTGAGTACTGCTTTTTTCTTCCATGGATTTTGCCATCCCAAATTCATTTCGTAATTGATTTTGGCTTTGCCTTCCAATCCGCTTTTAGTAGTGATAAGGATAACCCCATTCCCTCCTCGTGTACCATACACAGCTGCTGAAGCTGCATCTTTCAAAACTTCGACCGAAGCGATATCAGAAGGATTAAGATTGCGGATACCGCCATCGACCGCCATACCATCCACTATATAAAGCGGATCATTATTTCCAGTCGTTCCTACACCGCGAATACGAACCTTTGAATCGGCTCCCGGCTGTCCTGAAGTTTGTGTTATGGAAACGCCGGAAACTTGCCCTTTCAGCACGTTTTCGATACGGGTCGGAGTTATTTTCTCAATATCAGCCGCTTTTACACTACTGATAGCCGCCGTTACCACGCTCTTTTTCTGTACCCCATAGCCGATCACTACCACATCTTCTAATTGCTGGAGATTTTCGTGCAACACAATATTAAAGCGGGTGTTTTGTCCTATCACTTGCTCTTGGGTTAGGTAACCTAAAAACATAAAGACCAGTGTTTTGTTCGAAGCATCGGCTACATTTAGCTCAAATTTACCTTGAGCATCAGTAGCTGTACCATTAGAAGTGCCTTTCACAAGTACGGTAACGCCGAGCATTGGTACACCTTCTGTGTCAACCACTGTTCCCGTAATGTTTTGCGCAATTATTCTACCTGTAGTAAGTAAAATAAGTAAAACAATTAAAAAGTGTTTTCTCATATAAAATAATAATTATTTATGCCTCCTCTAAGACAATTATTAGATTCAGCGATTAATAAACTCTTTTTTAAGAATAGTTAAATAAATTAATGTCAAAGTTACATTTTTGTTAAAAACCATAACAAAATTTCACCTCTACAAAAACTCTACAAGCTTATTTTTTAACACTACATACAGAATAATCGCACACAAATAACACAGATGAAGCAGATAAATACAAAAAGTTAGAGAAAACTTAGAATTGACAGATAAAATAATTAAGGCAATTTATAATGTTTATCTTTATTGTCCATTT
>JGI24699J35502_11133688_pt1 | contig 13531 bp, 15 predicted proteins | sample TergutMp193P4_FD_35502 | JGI IMG/M metagenome (IMG submission 35502) | reverse complement strand
GTATTGTTGACCCATAGAAGTGCAACCCTTCCCTAGAAGTAACATTGAACACGTCACATCCTAGTGAAGGCGTTGCACTTCCATTTAGAATTCGGGCTTCACTGTTTGTGGTGCTGGTGTGGGCCAACATGTGGGCCAAATCTCGATTATGTAAAGAAGAATTCGACAACCATCAGATTGGAGCGGAGAATCTGAAAGAGCCTCGGCTTGTCCATGGTAGATTTGGCTTCATGGTGAACGCACAGTTGCTGGAAGAAGTCCGCTCGTTGGCTCCCGAGGACCGATGGGATTTGATCGAGGCGCTACAAGAATCATTGGAGGATGACTTCTATGAGCCTTCTGCCGCCGAAGCCGACGCCATGCTAGCTCGCGCCGAGGACCTTCGGTCCGGTCGAGTGATGCCCATCGCCTGGACAGAGGTCAAAGCCAGGCTTGATCGTGAGTTCCGTTCGTGACCTGGAACCTGGTCTTCTCCCCGCTCGCAGTCCAAGACATTCGCCAGGCCGCTTCGTACTACAGGGACGTCGCGCCACTCCAAGTCGAACGCTTCCTCGACAACGTTCAGGCAGTGATCGAGGACTTGGCTCACCACCCATATTCCTCGACATCTTATCCCAATGGTTTGAGGCGACACTCGGTGAAGGCCTTTCCCTATGGCGTATGGATCGATGTGAATGAGATCACGGAGACCATCTCCATACTCGGCGTCGTGCATAACCGGCGCGATCCTCACATCATTGATGAACGCGCAAAGAACCTGTGAGCCTCCGATGGGTCTCGAACCCATGACCTTCCGCTTACAAGGCGGATGCTCTACCGCTGAGCTACAGAGGCCGACGAGACATTCTAGCAGGTATGAGCCACACAATGCCCACTACGATCATCCACACGGCCAGATGGACCCCGCCGTGGTGCCCTTCCGCGCTGCCTCCCGTGTCGACTTTCACATGGTCGTCTCCCTGCATGAGGATCCGTACGTCGAAGCTCAGTTCTGAACTGGGAAAACCTTCAGCATTTCCGGTTGTCGCGGCGCCGGGGAAATAGTACCCCGCTGTGACACGGAATTTCTCACCTTGGCTCATGTGGAAACTGATGGAGTACGAGACCCCGTTCGGATCTCTGTCTTCGCGTACCTCGCGCCACGTCCGGTCGACGGCGACCCCGCCGACATCCCAGAACAGATGGACGAGATCCTCCAGATCGCCATTGACGGTGTCAGGAGCATTGGTTGTGGTCACATTGAGGATCTGTACAGTGGTTCGCGCGGGGGAGGGACCGCCGTTCCGTACAACAGCCGTACGTTCAGCCCGATCCCCGGGAACAGCAACGACTGAGCCCACGATACTGCCCGTACTGGTCGCGTACGAATCCCCGTTCCAGGAAACATTCATGGTTGGCCCGTCCCACTGGATCGGGATGGTCTCGTCTGCCTGTGCGGGACTCGCCAGACTCCAACACATGCTCATTGCGATGATCATGGCGCCCAGGCCCGTGCCCGCGCTCACCTTGGCTCTCGTGTTCCGCCCGACCTTGGCCTTGCGTACCCCAGTCCAGCGTTTCTCGGCCTCGAGCGCGGCTTCGCGTACCTCAGTGGGGACTCTCACCCCAGTCCCCGCGGGCGCCCTATTCCTGCACCGCGCGTGCAGGGACTTCCTCGTTGTCATCGGGGTCCTCCTGTTTGCCCTTGCGAAAACTGGATATGAAGGTGATCGTGGCGTACGCGATGAGCAGGGCGGCCACCGTGAGGATGATCCACTGGGTCGAGGACCCCAACCATTGCTTGACGTACCCGATCTTCGGCACGACGTACATCACTTTGCCCCGGATTTGGAAGTCGTTCACCGGACCCCACGAGTCGGCGACATTATTATTGTCTCCTTGCGTGATGAAGGCGACCCCCTGCGCGCTCACCGATTGGGCGACGATCCGATGGGTGACCAGCAGCGGGTCATCGGGGTACGGCAGGAAGGTGATCACGTCGCCGATCTTCAGATCTTGGGTGTCCGCCACATCGATTCCCCTTGTCACAACCACATCTCCAGGATTGATGGTGGGGCTCATCGACTGGGTCAGCACCGTCAGGCTCATCCCGGAGACGACCTTGGGCACGGCCACCAGCGCAATCGCCAGGGCCAACAAGATGATCGTGGCGAAGGTGAGGACCCCTGAGCCGATGGCCGAACTCCAGCCTGTTTTCTTTTTCATGTCTTCCTCGTCGGTTGTGATCGGTCAAGCGATCCGTCAGTTGTACGGCAGGGGAGCGGCCGGAACCGCTCCCCACCATTGGAGCCAATCAGCAACTGAAGTTGGAATCGACAGTCGTGCAGCGTACCTGGTTGAGGACCGCTCTCACGTTGCTGCCGAGGTCGAACAGTTGCTTCGACATGTCAGTGACGTTCTGGTCCCCGACTACGACCGGGGGCGCATCCGGGTGCGAATCCGTCGCCAGCTTGGAGAAGTCGACATAAAGGACGAATGTCACATCGCGGGATCCGTACACCCCGACTCTCGTGATATCGCCGTCTGGCTCGCCCGCAGCTTGTCCAGCATCATCGTTGTCCTGGAAATAGGACACGAAGATGCTTTTCGCATCCGTGGGGACTGGCTGCTCACCCTGGCTCAGGTCCGCTCCGGCCGAGTCGAAGAGCTGGTACTTCAGCGTGACAGCCGGTTCCGTCACAGGATTGTCCTGCTCGTCCAGGACGGGATCGCCGTTGCCATCGAGTACGGAGACCCGCTCGCTGGCCTCCACGACCTTGTCGAAGTCACCCTCGATCGTCAGTTCGGCGACAAGGTTGTCACCTTTCAATGTCACTGTGTACGGGAAAACCATGGCCACCCGGTCGCCGGGGACCATCCTCCACTTGGCGGGGTCGTTGATGGGGTGTCCCGTATTGTTGCCCGGCGCCCCATCCTGGTTGTCGGTACGATCCTTGGAAATGTCCCATGTCTCCATGGGTTTCCCCGTCAGTTTCAGTTCGCCGGCAACGATCGTACCGCCGCTCAGTGGTACGTTGGCCGACCATAGCGCATAGGTGGAGCCGCCCAGAAGGAGCGCCGCTCCGGCGATGGCGGCGATGACCGCGTTCCGCCTCTTTGTCGATTTACTCGTCATTATTTCTCCTTGTATTCTGAAGTATGAGTCTGTCGCCCTTTTTGGGAGGGCCCATTCTCCACTCGTGATCCAGATTTCTCTGTGATACTACGCAGAGATCTGATCTCCGCATTGGCAAGGATACCTACGGGCACAAGAGGCACATTTTGGGCCAGTACGAGGACCTGCGCCGTACGAAACGAGATCCTGACCGCCTCAGATTGACAGGGGAGGGCCAACTCGTACCCAAACGTTCCAGCAACCATTCTTTACTTTGCCTGTCTTTCGCCCCCAAAACTCGAGATTTCTGGGGCGAAACTTAGGGCAAACCAAAAAACGTTGTGCGAAGTACGACCGGGTCTAGGTGTAGGTGTGCGAGCACTAGTTCACTTTGGAACCTGAAGTCAACCAGTTGACGACTACTTCGCGAAGAGATTGCGTACGAATGGGGCACCCATTTTGGCGAAGTCGGCGTCACCGGTCCACAATTGTGAGCATTCACCCAACTGAGCAGTTGCCAGGTGAAGGGCGTCTGGAGTACGAAGGGATCGGTGTGAGGCACGAAGTTGGGCTGCCTGATCGTACACTTCTGGCGAAATGGGTAAAACCCTTAGCGTGGAAAACCAACGTCTATATTGCTGTTCCAGATCGAAACGAGCGAGTCTATATGGGATGATGAGGCATTCCATTTGGTATATCAGTCCCATGCGGCTCGCTCAATCCGAATATCTTCTTCTATCTCAGCCGTGCTGCGTCCGGAGCTTCCTCGCTCTTGAATCATCGATTCCAGAAGTGCTGCTAGTTGAGGCCCATCCAACAGGGTCGTTTCTTCTTCTGGTGGCGTGAGTTGCGCAGCCACAGCCCCACTCTTCGAGATCGACACTGTCGCGCCATTTCGCACCATTTCAATGAGTTCTGGTAAGCGGTCCTGCGCCTCATCCATCCCAACGACCACTGTGTCTGTCATTTTTCGCCACCTTTCATGCTGGAACGGTATCTATTCTACCTCCGCCTGGCCTGTGTCATCCTGTCAAGGGCAGGATCTCGTCTGGTGGGTACATGGGTACGTTCTCAGCCCGGTTCCGGCGGGTTTTATGCGCAACAATCCGTTGGATCGTGGCAGACAAGATCTGGATCCAGTCGATAGACCTTTGCCAGAAATTTCCACAAGTTCGACGGTGGGGGAGATCCTGCCTGTGGAAGGATGACTGGGGCCGGGGCCGGGTGGGGGAGATCCTGCCTGTGGAAGGATGACGGGGCGAGGGTGCAGGGTGACGCCTACCACAATCCCGGCACGAAAATGTGAAAACTACTGATTTTGAAAATAAAGAATGTTCCCAAGGAAAACTTAATGCTAAGATCAGCGAAGGGAACTTGACTGGACAAAAGGGAGGTCAGGGGGATTTGAGCACGTCGGAAGATTCCGTACGCGACCAGCAGCGTACGGCGCTGCCCGCCTCCAACCATCGCGGGTTCTGGAAAGTGACCAGAGCGGGTCGTCTCCAGTGGGTCGTCGACGCTGGATGCTGGGCCATCGGCTTGTTCCTCGCCGCAATTCTCAGGTACGAGTTCAGAATCTCGTCCATCAACTTCGCCTCCCTGATCGTCGTGATCATCATCGCCGCGATCGTCCAACTCATCACCGGAATGGCGGGCTGGCTCTACCAAGGCCGATACCCCGTGGGCAGCATCGAAGAATTCCGGGCCCTGGGCTGGGCCGCGGTCGCCGAGGTCATCGTCATGGGCGTGGCCTGCGTCTTTGGCGGCGTCTACTGGCAGATCCCTCGAAGCCTCATCTTCCTTGCCGCCGCACCGGCTGTGTGCATGATGCTCTTTTCCAGGTACGAGCGGCGCGTCACAGGCGAGCGGTCGCAACCGAGCCAGACGCGCGACAGGCGCCGTACTCTTATATATGGCGCGGGCAGCCTGGGCCAGATCATGGTCCACAGAATCTTCATGGACGCCCGTTCCCCCTACCAACCCGTCGGCCTGCTCGACGACGACGAGAACAAGGAGAATTTCTCCATCAGGAGGGTACGGGTCCTCGGCAGACTGGAGGACCTGCCCACAGTGGCCCAGCAGGTCCACGCCTCCGTCCTGCTCGTCGCCATCGCGGACGCCAGCCCGAAACTCATGTCGCGGGTCATGGCGGTGGCCTCCCCGCTCGACATCGACGTGAAAGTGGTCCCCACCCTCGACCGCTCCCTGGGCGACAGGGTACGGATCGGCCAGATCCGTGACATCGCCATCGAGGACCTGATCGAGCGGCCCCCCGTCAGGCTGGACATCGAAAAGATCGCCAGCTACCTGTCGGGCAGGAAGGTCCTGGTCACCGGCGCCGGCGGATCCATCGGGCAAGAGCTGTGCGTCCAGATCCAGAAGTACGGCCCGAGCTCGCTGGTCATGGTCGACCATGACGAAACTCACCTCCAGGACACTGAATTCGCCTTGTGGGGGACCGGCCTGTTGATGAAGCCGGAGATCGTACTGGCCGACATCCGCGACAAACAAGCTCTGACAAGGGTGTTCAATCAGTGGAAGCCCGAGGTCGTCTTCCACGCGGCCGCCCTCAAACACGTACCCATGCTGCAGCGCTACCCGCGTGAGGCGTGGGAGACGAACGTACTGGGCACCCTCAACGTCTTGGAATGCGCCCGTTCCACCGGTGTGTCGAAGTTCGTCAACATCTCCACTGACAAGGCGGCCAGCCCGACCACCATCCTGGGCTACTCCAAGCGTCTCGCGGAACGCCTCACCTCCTGGATGGGCCAGAAGACCGGCAAGGATTACTGTTCCGTACGCTTCGGCAACGTCCTGGGCTCACGCGGCTCGATGATCCCACTGTTCCAGAAGATGATCGACAAAGGCCTGCCGATCACCGTCACCCACGAGGACGCCACCCGTTATTTCATGACCATCCCCGAGGCCTGCCAACTCGTCGTCCAAGCCGGCGCGATCGGCGGGAGGGGCGACACCCTCATCCTCGACATGGGCGCCCCCGTACGCATCATGGACATCGTCAACCGCCTCATCGAAATCTCCGGCAAGGAGTGCCAGGTCAGGATCACCGGCATCCGGGAGGGCGAGAAGATCCACGAGACCCTCGTCACCCCCGAAGAAATGGACGAGATGTCCTCGCCTGTCGACCGTACGATCAGAGCTTCCGTACCCCCGTTCGCCCCGCAGAACCTGGACTATGACGCCTGGCTCGCCATGACGGCCCGTACCTCCTCGGAGAACACCTTGGACCCCGACGAACTGGAAGAGGCCATCCAGGAAATACGCGAGAAGATCGACGAATTGGAAACCATTAGTGTGTAGTATTCCAGTACCTTCACATGTCATCCTGCCGAAGGCAGGATCTACGACTCTGGATCAATTTTGGAATGGCTTATGACTGAAGGCCTGATATGGGGGCCAATTCTGATCGGGGGCATCGTCGCGGCGTTAAGTCCGTTTGTAGTTAAACCAATCTTGACTCGTGCGGGGATTTTTGACGTACCTAATGAGCGATCATCCCACATAAGACCCACCTTGAGAGGGTGCGGCATTGCCCAATTATTGGGTATTATCATTACTATCATAGGCTTACTAATGGTTTTCGGATGGGGTGTAGACAGTCGTGTCCTAATAAGTGTGAGCATTGGAGCGGTTGTAGCAAGCATCACTGGGCTTATAGACGATGTTCGTGGCGCTAATGGCCTCAATACGCCTCTCAGGCTGTTCATCCAGGTCCTTGTCGGAACATGGGTGGCAATCTTCGCCGCGCTCATCTTCCCACAACCCTGGTGGGCGATTGTTATTGGATTAGTCTTTATTGCGGGCTACATCAACGTTGTCAATTTCATGGACGGGATCAATGGTATATCAGGTCTTCATGGGCTAGTTGTGGGAATCTCCTATGCTGTTATCGGAAGCTTGACAGATCACGAATGGTTGCTGGCAATTGGGCTAATGATCGCTGTCGTTTTTGTTGTCTTTCTTCCTTGGAATTTCACGCCATCTGGGGCTTTCCTAGGAGACGTGGGTTCATATCTTCTCGGAGCACTCATTTCAGGAGCAGCGGTTGCTGCTGTATTCGGAGGAATCTTGTGGATAGCAATGATTGGACCTCTTGCGATTTACCTGTCTGACACTGGAGTTACGATTGTCAGACGTCTCTTTCAGGGCAAGAACATTTTCTCAGGCCATAGGGAACATGTCTATCAAAGACTAATAAGTCAAGGATTGCATCATTCCGTTGCGTCTCTTATTGTGACCGCGTTCAGCATAGCGACTGGGACCTTGGGGATCCTTTGCTTAGTGAGGGTTATGAACATGTGGGTCTGCATAGTCATGATCATTCTCATTTGTGGGGGATATATGCTTCTTCCCAATATTTACCATTACACTGATGCAGTTCAATCCGTACAAAATAGGACAAGGGTATGGAAATGTAGAATGCTGCACTAAACAAACATCCCTGTTACTCCAATCCTATGAACTAATATGATACGAATTACTTATCTTCACCAATTCTTCAAGACCCCATTGATGCCAAGTGAAAGCGGGGGGACACGATCATATGAGTTTGCTCGCCGATTGTCTGCGGCGGGATATGATGTGCAGATTGTGACCAGCGACACTCGTTCAAATGCACCCAGAGGCTGGAGAACCGAGGTAGTAGATGGGTTCACTGTTCACTGGCTCGGAGTTCCTTATGCCAATAAAATGTCCTATTTCCGTAGAATTGTTGCCTTCTTTAGTTTTGCTTTACGATCTTCGAAAAGAGCAAGGTCTCTACGCGGAGATGTGATTTATGCAACTAGTGTGCCCTTGACTATTGTCATTCCGGCTCTATGGGCAGCTCTCTTTCGGCGAACGCCTATACTTTTTGAAGTAAGGGATCTTTGGCCTGAGATGCCAATTGCTGTTGGAGCTCTGCGAAACCCCATCCTTATCTTTATGGCCCGACTTCTTGAGTTGGTAGCTTACCGAACAGCTGCCCACATAATAGCTTTGTCTCCCGGTATGCGTGATGGAGTGCTAGCACGAGGGATTCCTGCTGATAGGGTTACCGTGATCCCAAATGGGGCAGATCTAGATCTATTTGGTGGAGATGGAGTAAAGCCTAAAGATTGGACTGATGATTGTCCTGGTCTCGTTGGAAAGAAACTCGTTGTCTATTGTGGAACGCTTGGTCACCTCAATGGGCTTTCTTACCTAGCAGAAACCGCTGCAGAACTTTCACATTTAAGAGATGACGTTGCTTTCCTTGTGGTGGGCAATGGCAAGGAGGATGAGATCGTTCAAGAACGAGCTTTCGAACTTGGAGTGTTGGGAACTAGCTTTTATATGATGCCAGCTATTCCGAAAGTTCAAGTTCCAGCAATATATGCTGCCGCAGATATTGTGACTTCCGTATTTCTTCCAATCAAAGAGATGGAAGTGAACAGCGCCAATAAATTCTTTGATGCTTTGGCTGCGGGTAAACCAGTCGCGATCAACTATGGAGGTTGGCAAGCAGACATAGTTAATTCATCCAGAATAGGTGTAGTTCTACCAGCTAGTGATACGAAGAAAGCCGCTCTCATACTAAGTTACTTACTTGATAATCCAAAAGAACTACAGCAAATGTCAAAGCGCTCTCGCGAAGTGGCGGAGAAAGAGTTTGATAGAGATATTCTGAGTGAACGATTATTGACGGTAGTAGAGAAACTTTCCAAGAGTAAGGCTTCTTGAGTGAATATGAATAATGTACTGATATGCGGAGTACGAGGAATGTATGAAGAGAAGAAATGACAGAAAAATCATTATTTTCAGCATATAGTGTCTATCCTTCTTGTTCTGGATGGGCATCTCGTAAATATCGTTGTGTACTCGGTAAATGACGCAGTATGGTAGCCAGGATTAGTATATATATTTAGTAACTTCGTCCAACTGTATTTGTTTGTATACCGCTGGTTTTTCCCTGCAACTTTTCGACTTACTGAAGGTTGCCAGGACAGCTATGGCCTTCCTTAGTTTCTCATTGATCTCGTCAGCGCCGTACACACTAAATGATATATTTGATATTCACATGGATACGACTATCCCACTCGATACCATTCGTTGTATGAAACTAGACAATTCACTCACTGAACGCAGTTATCCTCTTCATAAACGTAAATGTTCGACTTACCAATAAACATGAAGGTTTTATAGGTCAGGATTTCCACTAGTTGCTCTCGACCCATCGCCCCCTCTTTTGAAGTCAGTGTCATGCATGCCTGAGGCAAGTTAAACATTCGTCCCCAAGGGGGTGAATCGTCCTGGCGATTCACAACCGGACCAGGCGAGTTCCACCCAATCCAGGCTAAACCTGCATCAATGCTTGACGCGGGAATTCCAGAGCTAACGTTTTTCAGTGCTATATCCCAAATGGTTGCATCTCGTGACCATGCATTCAGAGATACTGCCATCGAAATCCCAAAGATAAGTCCTATCGAAATAGCACCAAATAAAGCACGAATGCGGACCCACCGCACTATCCTTGTTTCCCTCAGAATTGAGGTTACCCCAAAACATGGACGGTGGTTTAGTTCATCACTGCTTGACAATGTAGAGATGTAGAGGATTGGCAACAGCGGTAGCAAGTAGCGATCAAAAAGTCCCTGAGTGCTCAGGAGTGCGATGATCACGCCGATTAAGGTAAGTGTTGAAAAGGCCACTGCAACAGGAACGTGCTTACATATCATCAAAAGCTGACGACTGTTATTAGTCAACGTGGCCAATTGGCCCATAACGATGCTTCCCATACATATGGCGAATACCACGACACAATTCCATAAAGGCAGAGAAAAGACTTCCGAAGGTGACCATGCAACGGAATAAGCACCATACCTTGAAAGGTAGTTCGGTAAGAAAAATCCTGTGGTTCCACGGAGGTTCCATGCGAGGGTGCCAATACATAGCGTTACGGATGCAGTCACCCATGAACGTGCTCTCCATGGTTGAATTCGGCTAGATAGGAGAATTACTGGTCCTACCACGCAAGAGAGTTCGAAGAATGACACCGTTGCAACTAGAGTACAAAATTTAAGGGATTTTGTTGTGAGCGCGAGGTGAGTGGCATCAGCATTTGGCTTCGCACTTCGCCAAAGATAAAAAACACCCAGCAAAACTAGGGTGACCATGGAAGCAATCATGACCACGAAAACCCTGAATAATCGCCGTGAATGCAGGAAAACGGTTGCCACCACAATAATGCCCAGAACTACGGCGATTCCTCCTGACTCTCTTATCGAAAAAGACCAGGCGGCGCTGATTAGCGAACAAATGAAAAGAATCGACGAGTTTCGCGCGATTGCTCTTTGGGCAAGAAAAACCCCCAGAAGAGAAACTGAGATGGCTGGAATATCCTCCATAAAGGATGTAGTGAGTAATGAGAAACCAGGCCAGAGCCCGAATGCTATCACAGCAATTCCTGATTCGCGTTTAGGTATTCCTGCCTGGCGAAGAATCTCATGCAGACACACCAGGGCTAAGATTCCGAACACACACACGACTAGTGATTGTACGAATACGGAATGGGCTAGTGGGCCAAGAAAAACGAACTGCCCTACAAGAGCAGCGCGATTCCATCCAACTAGATCGATTTCACCCGTTTCAGCCCACACTTGAGCTATTTTGCTATATGCCCAACTATCATTGTGCGGAATGGTAAGGTTCCCAGACACTCCCGCTATTGCCAGTGGTAGAAGGACATCCCCCATTATTGAAGTCAGTAGGAGTGGACTATGCCAGAAGTACTTAGTGATAGTAGTAACGGGATTGGGCATGGATAAAGTATAGTATGCTCGAAATGAACAATTCATCCACGTTCATGCTGGCTTCCCGAAACCTCACTCTTGTGCAACCTCATCTGGGGTATGGTATTCCGAATATTCATAGAGACCATACTCATACTCATCACTACTAAAGTACCTTGATGGTATTGTTGTCTTGTTGACCAGATCTTGAGTCAGGATAGGGGATGCGTACATGAAAATATGCTATTTATCTGATATGGGATATCACATGCGCAAATGGTGCGAATACTTCTCAACACAAGGTCATGAAGTGCATGTTCTATCTTTCTGGCCGGGAGAGAATCAATTCGCACAGTGTCATTTACTGCCACATTTGGTAAATCCTGATGGAAAACAGTGGACAAAAGTAAGGTATCTATCTCAGGGGAGGGCTATCAGGAATATTGTTAGTAAATTAAAACCTGATATTATTCATGTGCATTATGCCTCAAGCTATGGAGTTACGTGTGCATTTGCTGGTATAGAGGACTATTTCTTGTCCATTTGGGGTTCAGATATTTATGATTTTCCAACAACAAGTTTCTTGCATAAATACCTTATCTCTCGAGCATTACGACAACCTAAATATCTATTGTCAACAAGTAGAGCCATGGCAAGTGAAGCCCACAAATATACAAGTCGTAAATTCGAAATTACCCCTTTCGGCGTTGATATTGATCTATTTACCCCCGAAAAAAGGACTCGGCGTAATGACGGGGTATTTATTGTTGGAACAGTAAAGACTCTTAGCCCCAAGTATGGAATAGACAATATACTCAAAGCCTGTCGTCTTGTCTTGGATCGTCGACCAAACCTTCCTATACAGATTCAAATTGCCGGATCAGGACCACAGGAAAGTGAACTAAGGACATTAGCTCACGATTTGGACCTGGATGGAAGAGTTAAATGGCTCGGATTCATCAGTCAAATGGAAGCTGCAATAGCGTGGGCTAACATGGACGTTGCAATCATTCCTAGTGTCCTCGAGAGTGAAAGTTTCGGAGTTGCTGCTGTGGAAGCTCAGGCTTGCGCTATTCCAGTAATTGTGAGTGACATTCCAGGGCTCATGGAGTCGACCTTCCCACAGGTAAGCAGTATGGTGTTTGCTCGAGGGAACGTAGATCAACTGTCATGTGCTATTGAGTTTTTATATGACAATCCCGCTAAACGCAAACAAATGGGAATACAAGGTAGAATTTACGTAAAACAGAATTTCGAATATAACCATTGTTTTCAACACATTTCAGATCTATATGAGTCTTCTTTGACGCTCAAGTAGTGTTTTACTACTGTTTGGACTCTAGATGTATTCAGATAGGAACAGAACAAGACATGTCTTACCCCGAGAAAATTGAACACTCTGGAGACAGCAGGATTCCTGTTTCCTACGGGCCGTTGAACACGTTTCTACTGCTAAGCACAATAATTCTAGTTCTACTATTGCCAGTTTTAAGTTCTGCATTTCTCGCAGCTGCCTACTCGCTCATCTTTATACTTTGCGTTTCTATAGTTTTCGTTAATCCCAACCTATTTCCATTACGAGCTACAACAAAGGTTTGTCTAATAACTTGCGTCGTAGGTTATTCACTTATTCTTACCATATCTTCCATCGCGAATTTATCCACTCCCAAACCAGATAGATATGCTCAACTTGTACTCATTTCTTTTGTGTTCTATAGCTTTACGAAGTATCAATGGACTTCCAGCAATAAGCGACTTTGTGTGATATTCCTATATGCTATGCTCTTTGCGATATGGGGCAGTTGGTTTCTGACAGGTATGCCGACATCAGAATTTGCAGCATTCTACAACAATTCTAATATCCCCGGTATTGCCATTTTCGGTATTTTAGGTTTATTGCTAATTTTGTCTGGCGATAGAATGCATAATATTGTTATTCCTTTATTGCTTACTGTGCCTTTAATTGTTTTCTCTTCGTCTCGCGGAGCGGAACTTGCCTTGCTTATTGCGGCAGTCTTTTCCATTTTCAAGAAAATCCGTGTTTCCCAAACGAAAAAGACTTCTGCTTGGCCTATATTAGGAGTGTTCGGTCTTATAGCTTTAATATCTACCCAGTATCCAAAATTATATGGAACTGACTTGGGGTGGAGGATCTCTGATTTAGTTCGTCAATACACTGGCAAGAACTTGTTTTCAGGACGGGAGGACCTGTGGCTTCTCGTAATCGACCAAGCTAATTCAAGTAAGTTGATTGGCATTGGGCCAGAACGAACCACTAGCTTTCTTGAAATATTGGGATACTCTGCCCACAACCTCTATATTCAAACATTCGCAGAATGCGGTTATATTGGTCTGGTTTTTCTCTGTAGCCTTCTTGTTATTTTATTTCTCGAATTATCTTATCGCGGCGGTTATGTTTGTGTTTTTGGGCAGGCATTTTTACTCGGCGTCATGATACATGAAACGTTCGAAGTTACCTTAACCCAAAACGGTCTTCCCGTTGGACTCCTAATATGGGTAGCCCTTGGAAGTGCCTTTGGTCAGGCTGATCCGAAAGCTTCTTGTGAAAGCTTACTAATCAGTGCATAAGTAAGTGGACTTTGGGGGTTGTTTGTGGGATAATTGGGTATGCGTGACAATGACGGCAGGAAGCTCGACCACACGACCC
>JGI24699J35502_11133689_pt1 | contig 13574 bp, 11 predicted proteins | sample TergutMp193P4_FD_35502 | JGI IMG/M metagenome (IMG submission 35502) | reverse complement strand
CTACTATGTTAGTAGATTTTCAAATAAAAATTAGAGTGAATAAACAATAAATTATTAACAAAAAATAGGTTATGTAAACCAAAATGTAAACCGACATAAAACAAATAAAATGCTCATTTTTGAAAGCCTTTATTTATAAGTATTTAAGAAAGAAAAAATCTTGTAGTCTGCGTGATTATGAGTCAGATGCTCTGACCAACTGAGCTATAGGACCTGCTTATTTGTAAAAAGCGATGCAAAATTACAATTTTTTTTGAACTTTACAAATAAAAAATTGTATATTTGCGGGATTTTATTTTATAAAAATATGTACTTATGAAAAATTCAAATTTATTTATCGGATTAGGTGTCGGCTTATTAGTGGGAGCCGCTATCGGTTTGTACATCGCCACAGACAAAGAAAAAAAGGCGAAAGTAATTAGTGATATCAAGAGTAAAGCAGACGATGCAAAAAAAAGTATCGGGAAAGTCGTTAAAAAAGGCTTGGAAGAATTGGATAAAGCGGCGGAAGTCGTCAACCGAACTGCAAAGGATACGATTTCAAAATTGGGAGGAGGAACAAAACCCGAACCCGAATCCGAATCTTTCTCTTGAACATGGATTCGAGTTACAATCTGAGTGAACTTTTATCCGCATTACAAGCAGAGATCAAAGAGTGGGTCGAAATCCGCGTGAAACTCGTGCAATTGCATATTTTTGAAAAAACAGCGATTGTAAGTTCTTTCTTGATTTTCGGGGTGATTATCATTAACCTCCTGCTCTTTGCTTTTTTGTTTGCGTTTCTTGCCTTGGGTTTTCTCTTGGGGAAATGGATAAATAGTATGGCTGTCGGATTTGCTATCATCAGTTTCTTATATCTGTTGATTCCGATTCTGATGTTGATTTTCCATAGAGCTATCTTTACCGGTTTGCAGAATTTACTTTTGAAAGAACTGAATACCGAATCGGAAAATGAAACGTTCGCTTAATAAGAAAAAATGATGCACCCAAAGAAACTGACCCCCTTGGAAATACTGCAAGAGCAAAAAAACGACTTGCAGGCAAAATCGGACCAATTATCCTACAGGATAGAGAATCACGCCACGTATTTGCAGCGGAATTTTGTACCTCTGCTTCGCGATAATATGGTGGAATCCGCCATTTCAAAAATGCCGCCTCATTTGCGAAGTTTATTCGGAAATTTTCTTCTTAATAAAGAAAAGAAAAGCGCTGAAGGAAATTCAGCGGGATTTAAGTTTGCCAAAGGTATTGCTTTCGGAGTTGCGGAAATTGCTCCTTTTTTTCTCAAAGGGAAAAAAGGAGCGTTTCTTGCTTTCCTGCTGAAACAAATCGTCAAATTAATTGCTTGATAATTTCACTTTATAATTCATAATTCATAATTCATAATTTATAATTTATATTTTATATTTTATCATCGGGCAGATTTGTTGGTCACTTCCACTCGGCGGCTTGCTTCACGGGTTTCATTCCGAAGAGTTACCTGTTCTACCGTTCGTTGAGCCAAGTCGCGAAAAGCATGTCCGGTAATGCTGCTTTCGTTTAAAGCAACGGGTTTTCCTGTGTCACCGCCTTCACAAATACTTTGTACAATGGGGATTTGTCCCAATAAAGGGATCCGGAGTTCCTCCGCCAAACGTTTTCCTCCTTCTTTTCCAAAAAGATAATATTTATTTTCGGGTAATTCGGCGGGAGTAAACCATGCCATATTTTCGACTAATCCCAGTACCGGAACATTGATTTTCTCGCCGATAAACATATTGACTCCTTTGCGGGCATCAGCTAAAGCCACTTCTTGCGGAGTGGTAACTACAATTACACCGGTTACGGCAAGCGTTTGAACCAAAGTAAGATGAATATCGCTTGTACCGGGAGGAAGATCAATAAGAAAATAATCCAAATCCCCCCAATGCGCCTCGGTGATTAATTGCTTCAAAGCATTGCTCGCCATGGTTCCGCGCCACACCAAAGCATCGGCTTTATTCACAAAAAAACCGATGGAAAGAATTTTCACTCCGTATTTTTCAATCGGAATAATCAGGTCTTTTTTCCCTACGCTTTCCAAGACCGGATGCGCGTCTTCCACGTCAAACATTTTGGGAATGGACGGACCGAAAATATCGGCATCCAAAAGTCCCGTCCGATAACCCGATTGCGCCAAAGCTACCGCTAAATTTGCGGCAACCGTACTCTTCCCCACTCCGCCTTTACCGGAAGTAATCGCAATGATATTTTTCACATCGGGTAGCAAACGCGACGGTTCGGACGGAGGAGGCGTCTGCTTGGTTTTCACTCGGATATTTCCCTTGATTTCAATATTTTCATCAATATATGTCAAAACGGCCGTCTCTGCCGCTTTAACTATTGATTTGATAAACGGATCGTTCGGCTTTTCAAATAGAATCGAAAAACTGACCTTATTCGCTTCGATGCGTATATCATCCTCAATCATACCCAATTCGACAATATTTTTGCCGGTTCCGGGATAACGAACTTTTTCCAACGCATCGGTAATTAATTTCGGATATAAATTTACCATTTTACCTCTTTATCACTTAAAACTTACAACTTAAAACTTAAAACCTACAACTTAAAACTTACAACTTAAAACCTATTTAACACTTATCCCCTTCGAATCCGATTAAAACTACGGTAGCTGTCCGGTTCTATCTCGATTTCCGGTTCCCGGTAGCTTGAGCGTGCTTCGCAGATAAACCGGATATACTTAATCGTCATGCCGCGACCGAGCCATTGTTGTTCGTAAAACGTTTGAATCGAAAGAATTTCATCGGGCAAGCAACTGTTGTACAAATCGTCCGTTTCCGCTTCCACCGGTAAACGGTTGGCTTGAATCATGGCGCAGGTATATGCATACATAAACGGACTGTCGGTCTTCAGATGAATGATTCCGTTTTCTTTCAAAATCCGGCTGTATAATTTCATAAAACGGGTGGAAGTCATCCGTTTATTCACTTTCGCCTGCTGCGGATCGGGAAAAGTAATCCAGATTTCGGATACTTCGCCGGGAGCAAAGAAACGGTCAATTAATTCGATATGCGTCCGCAAAAAAGCGACATTCGCCATCTTATCCCGCAACGACTGAGTAGCGCCGCTCCACATCCGCGCTCCTTTAATATCAATACCGACAAAATTTTTTTCGGGATACAACTTCGCTAACCCGATTGTATATTCGCCTTTCCCGCACCCCGATTCGATAACAATCGGACGATCGTTCTTAAAAAAAGCTTCGTTCCATTTCCCTTTCATTTCAAACTCTTTTTCCTGTAAAACGGAAAAAGGATACTGAAACACATGCGGGTAATGATTCATCGCCTCAAACTTCTGTAATTTATTTTTCCCCACCGTTTACCTTTTATACACTTGCCCTATCGGTAATATTCTCAACAACGCAACAGCGTTATCCTGTTATTAATAAAAGAGTTATCGAGAGTCGCTTTTAAAATAATACTTTTCATTATTATTTTTTTCTGCAAATATACATAAAATTCATAATTCATAATTCATAATTCATAATTCATAATTCATAATTCATAATTCATAATTCATAATTCATAATTCATAATTCTTTTTCACGGAACATAAAGCTCGAAACGAGTGCCGGAAGGTTGACCGGCCTCGTCTTGTAAATCAACGATTTGGAGATGAGCCTTTTTAGATTGATTCTTGTTGAAAAGATCGAGTTGCTGTTGAACAATGTTTAAGCCTTCTTTTGTACCTTCCGTTTTGCTCATTCGCGCCTGTTCTCTTCCGATGCCGTTATCTTCCACCGAGAGTACCACATAATCCCCTTCCCGCTCAACGCGGATGGCGATTTTACCTCCTTCCGGTTTGGGTCGTAAACCGTGTTTGATTGCATTTTCGCAAAAAGTTTGCAAAACCATGGTGGGTATCATTTTTTGCGTATCCGCTTCAGGCGCAACCGATACGTTGTATTCCAGCTTTTCTTCGAAACGCAATTTTTCCAGTTCCAGATACAGACAAGAATAGTCCAATTCTTCCTGTATCGTTCGATACAATTGATCGGAATTACGCAAAGTAAGATTGGAAAAATCGCTGAATTTGGAAATGTATTTTCGTGCCGAATCGGGATTTTTAGATATGAGGTAACCGATGGAATTGAGTACATTACCGGTAAAATGCGGAATAAACTTGGCTTGTACCGCCCGATGCTTCATTTGATCAATTTTTCTTGCTTCTTCTCCTTTACGGATACTGATTTTACGTGTATAATAAATTAGGAATACAGTCGCTATCGCAATTCCCGAAAAAATCAGCGCCAGACCCGGAAAAGTCAACAAAAAAGGTTTTCGGATGGTAATCTGCGATGAAAACACGCTTTCCGACCATTGCGCTCCGCCGTCGAAGGAAGATTGCAGTTCCAGACGAAATTTTCCGAAAGGCAGATTCTGAAAAATCAACGAGCGGTCGCGGGAAGTAGTCCATTGGTCATTGTATCCGTTGAGTTTATAACGGAAAATCAATTGGTCGGGAGCCGTCGCTGATGCCTGCAACACATCGAAACGCAAATAATTTTCTTCATTGGGAAGTTCTATCGAAGAATTGGCTTGCGTCAACGACCATTCCGTATTTTTATCGGAAGTATAAATCGCTGCCAAATAGGGCGCACGAGCTTGCAACATCGGTATTTTCATGATCTGTTCCGGCAGGAAACGAATCGCTTTGTCGCTTCCGGCCACCCAAACGTAGCCTTCCGGATCAATGCTTGCCCCGTTTTGTCCGCATTCCAATAAATCGAAACCGTCGTAAATACCGAAAGTGCGGATACGAACGGTCGAATCCCGGTGATAAGCCGGCAAATCCAACACATACAAATTATTTTTTACTCCCCAGATAATGTATTGATTCTTGTAGCGTATCACAAAATCAATCATACTTCCGGCAGCTATTTTCCGGTCGTTTCCCCGGCGATCTTCCGCAAAAAGGCCATCGGTAGTTGCTTTCCACAAGATACCATCCTCATCCAAAGCCATGGAAATCAATCCGGTGTAAGGACGTTGAACCGTATCGAACACAACCGATTGATTTTCCTCGTCAAACCGGGCTTCTCCTTGAAAAGTACCTAATCGCAATTTCCGGTTACCGTCGCGGCTGATGGATATGATATGCTTAGAGCCGAACGGATAGGAAGATAATTCCCCGTTGGGATGCAAAACATTCAAAGTACGATAAAGAGCAGTGTCTCCGCCAAACCAGATATTCCCGTTTTCCGGATCGTGATAAACGACAAGCGAGGCGCCTGTGGGATAAATATCCAAGCGGTCGGGATCGCCGTATTTGGGGTCGAAAACGGCAATTCCTCTGACGGTTGTTTGAAAAATTCTTTCCCGGTCGTCTGTGCAATTACTCATATATCCGTAGTTGACCGTATAATTTTTGCCATTATAAACGGTTTTTGCTTTATGCAAACCTCCTTGAGCGTCGGCCCGCCATAAACCGTAAGTATAAGAAGAAAACCAAACATTACCCGGCGAATCCTTGATTACGCCCCATATATTATCGTTGTGTGCAAAACCCAATCGGTAGGATTCGAAAAAAGCGCGCGAACATTGATAAATACCTTCTTCGGTTGAAAACCATGCATTGCCATCCCGGTCAACCATTATATCATTGACCATAAGTGTATTTAAAGGAAAAGAAGATAAGCTTCGGCTACTCGGATCCAAAATAAAAACCGGATCGTCAACAGGCACAACAAATCCCGCTAAAAAACGATGCTCGTCCCAATGTTCAATACACTTTAATTCATTATCGGGAATCGGCATCGGATTGTTCCACCGAAGACTGTCGTTCTCGATAAAACATTGATAAAGGTAACGGGCGGTTCCTTTAGCAAGTATTGCAAACCATTCATTCCGGTTGGTTCTTCTGAAATCAATATCGTCCTTTTCCATCGGAACGATTTGAACGGTTTGCAATCGCTCGCCTTCTATCCGATAAATCGTCAGTTGTTGACCTTTAATTTCATAGCATTTGCAGGCATATACTTTTTGTCCGAAGATGCAACACCGAAGGGACGGCAAATTCTCCGCTAATCGGGTAAATGTTTTAGTTTTCAAATTAAATCGGAGGAGCGTAAAATTTATTAACTCCCTTTGTGCCGAAGGAAGACAATTGAACAGATAGAGATTGTCGCCGACAGTCGCTATTCCCTCATAAATTATCCGATAATCATCGGGAAAGGGATAATATGCCATCGTTTGGTCGGGATATACAAAAACAATGTTATTTCCGGATGCCATATACACCGCCGATTCATATTGATTGAAATACAGGATACGGGAATTGGTGTGCAAATCTTTTGGGCTGAAATTATCGAAACGCAGACCGTCGAAACGGCTCACTCCGTCGTTGGTTGCAAACCACAAATACCCGTAAGAATCTTGAAAAGATTTGAAAACCTGCGTCTGCGCTAAGCCGTCATGAACGCCTAAATAGCGGTAGGTATAAGAATGTACCCACTTCTTCGGTTCTTGCGAAAAGCCGGATATATTCACCAAAAACAGAAGCAGGAAAAGCAGGATTCTATTGTTCATGTTTTTCGGGATTATCGGGATCGAACCGGGCAAAAAATTCTTTCATATTATGCCGACTGACCGTAAAAGAATATTTTCGGTCTTGGCAGATAATGAAGACTTCCCTTGAACACAATTTCAAATTGTAATGTTTCACCGCATGAACATTAACCATACAATTTCGATTGATGCAGCAGAAATTCGACGGCAATCGTTCATGCAATTGGTTCAACGAGAAGGCGACATCCGACAAAAGCGCATCGGTGGTATAGACTTTCAGTCTCCCGCGACCGGCCGTTTCGATGGCAAGTAGGCGATTAAGAGGTACTCTGCGAACTCCGTCGGGCATTTTTAAATCAATATAATTTACTTTTATCTTATTTAAATATAATTGAATCGCTTCCTGTATCTTTTCTTTATACAACGGTTTGGTTATGCACTGCATGGTATTTGTATCCGGAGCGTTTTTATCAAGCGGTTTGGGAATGTATCGGGCGGCTCCGAGTTCCATCCCTTTGATAGCGTAATCGAATTTGTAATGGGCGGAAATAATCACCGTATAAAGCGGTTTTCCCATTCGATTGATTTCCTCCAGCAACTCCAGACCGGTCATCTTTCCTGCGCCGAAATCAATATCGAGGAACAGCAAATCATAATTATCCGCTCGCAAATGATTCAAGGCATTGAGAGCGTTGTCCGCTTGAGTCACTTTTGAATCGGGAATATAGAAAGTAACCAGTTCGGTAATATAATCCCTTGCCGGTCTTTCGTCATCAACAATTAAAATTTTATGCATGGCATTCTACAGATTCATTAAACTTTTGCAAAAGTAATGAAAATAAATGATGTCGGAACGAAAAAAAATTACCGTTCATGACAAAAAAGCGACCGTTCGTGCAAAATGGCAACAGAAATATGAATATGGATACTGTGTTGAAACGTATTACTTATATCGAATATACACACCAGTCGTGTCCGGAGTCCGTATCCGTAGGTTGCGCTATCGCTTCACCTACGGTTAATAAAGTGTCGTCACTGCGTGACTTTGTCCCGGATAAAGCGGAACAATATTTATAATTCATAATTCATAATTCATAATTCATAATTATTAAAAAAACTCTTCTTCGAAAGAAAGTCAAAACCGTGGAAAATTTACCGTTCATGACAAAAAAGCGACCGTTCGTGCAGAATTTTAAAAATAATCGGTGAAAAATTTCTAAAAGAAAAAACTATCTTTTACTTTTGGGGCAAAAAAAGTGAAGGGATGGTAACGGAAGCGACAAATGTGGAAATAAGCAAAGAAAGGTATAACCGAATTAAAGGTCAAAAAGTCGGCGATCGAATTATCGGGACAAAATTTGAATCTGTTTCCGAAATTTACGAAGAAAATTACAAATACCAAATTATAGGCGAAATTGTTAAATGGAACGCAGACAAATCGAGAGTCTATGTCAAAGCAATTCAAACCTATGAAAACGACCGGGAGAAATACGTGATGAGGGAAGGCAATAATGTATATATATCACAAAATCCTCATTTTTGGATGGACCCTTACTCCGACACAGACGGTTGGGAATGGGATGTTTAGAAAAATAAATTGTATTAACTAATACTTGATAAAAATAAAAAATATGAAACAACGATTACTTTTCTTTTTCTGCGCCCTACTTTTCAGTTCGGCGCAAATCCATGGACAAATAAAATATGAACTGACCCCTACCATGACGGCAACCTTGGATAGTATCACCGGCGTGATGACGATTTCTACTACAAAGGCGGAAGGAGAGGCGATGCCGGATTATTTCGAATATGGTACTGTTCCTTACTATGAAGTTCGTTATACTATTCAATCGGTAGTGATTAAAGACAAGGTAACGACGATTGGAGCGTATGCTTTTGCTAACTGCGCCAGTCTCACTTCGATTACGACTCCCAATTCGGTAACATTAATTGGTGCTGGAGCTTTTAATGGCTGTAGCAGCCTTACTTCGATTATAATTCCAAATTCGATAACAGAGATTGGAGCGTTTGCTTTTGGTGGCTGTAGCAGCCTTACTTCGATTATAATTCCAAATTCGATAACAGAGATTGGAGCGTCTGCTTTTGGTGGCTGTAGCAGCCTTACTTCGATTACACTTCCCAATTCTGTAACGACGATTGGCGAGAACACTTTTTTTAACTGCAGCAGCCTTACTTCTATTATAATTCCAAATTCGGTAACAACGATTGGCAGTTCCGCTTTTGGTGGCTGTAGTAACCTTACTTCGATTACGATTCCCAATTCGGTAACAACGATTGGTCAAAGAGCTTTCTCTAACTGCAACGGTCTTACTTCGATTACGATTCCTAGCTCGATAATAGAGATTGGCAGTCAAGTTTTTAGTGACTGTAGCAGCCTTACTTCGATTACGATTCCAAATTCGGTAACGACGATTGGAGCGTATGCTTTTGCTAACTGCATCAGTCTCACTTCGATTACGATTCCAAACTCGGTAACATCAATTGGCTCTGGAGCTTTTAGTTACTGTAGCAGTCTTACTTCGATTACGATTCCTAATTCGGTAACAACGATTGGTCTTACTGCTTTTAGTTATTGTACCAATTTAACGGATATTATGGTTGAATGGACAACCCCTTTAACCATTTCTGTGTCTGCCTATATATTTCTCAATATAAACATTTCCGCTGCCACCCTGCACGTCCCTGCTGGAACCAAAGCGCTCTATCAAGCTGCCGAGGTCTGGAAAGATTTCGGAACGATTGTGGAAAAAGGCGCTGCTTCTCCCTGCGAGAACCCTACCGCATCGGGAACGACCGGCACATTGAGTTGGACGCTTTGCCCGGATGGAACATTGACTATTAGCGGAGAAGGAGAGATGCCGGATTATGAACCTTTTGGTATGCCATGGAATAATTATTTCGATTTTATTACTAATGTGATAATAAATGAAGGTGTTAGCAACATAGGAAACGAAGCTTTTGACGATTGTACAAATTTAATTTCCGTTAGCATTCCCAATTCAGTAACTATCATTGGAGATCATGCTTTCAGCGGTTGCAAAGGTTTGACATCTGTAATTATTCCCAGCTCGGTAACTATCATTGGTTCTTATGCTTTTGACGGTTGCTACGGTTTGACTTCTATTACCATTCCCAATTCGGTGACTACAATCGAGCTTGTGGCTTTCAGGAATTGCAGCGCTTTGACATCTGTAACTATTCCAAATTCGGTTAGCAATATAGCAGTAGGATCTTTTTCTTGTTGTAAAAATCTGATTGCAATTAATGTTGCTGCAGATAATCCTTCCTATTCTTCTGTGGGAGGAGTGCTGTTCAGCAAAGATCAAACAAGATTAGTGCAGTGTCCGGGCGGAATAACCAGCTATGATATACCCAATTCGGTAACTACTATTGGTACTATGGCATTTTATGGATGTTATGATTTGACATCTGTAACTATTCCAAACTCGGTGACCACAATTGAATATCAAGCTCTTGCGCAATGCCGCAATTTGATTGAAATTACCAATCAGTCATCTACACCCCAGACGATTGACAATAATACATTTTTTAATGTAGATATAACTAAATGTACCCTGCACGTTCCTGTTGGAACCAAGGCGCTCTATCAAGCCGCCGATGTTTGGAAAGATTTCGGAACGATTGACGACGGAACGACGGAAAGTAACAAATTTTTTGACTTGGAAGCAGATGGTCATTTTAATCTTTCGGGAACTGCATTAGCTATTTTTGAAGCTTCGTTTACTGACCGCTGCTTAGATTTCAAATTCGGCAACGACGAAATGACTCCGATTTATTCCGGGGATAATCTTGTCGGTTACCGAGCTTATGCCAATGATATATCTGATAGCCAAAAGATTGCATTTTTAACGGTTTACAAAGAAAACAGAAGATACTTAACCGCCGAGATGGATAATCTTATCCCATACTATTCATTTTCTATTACTTATGAAAATGTTGAGTATTTCTTAAACGTGACTGCCGACAACGGAAATAATTCCGTTTACTGGACGGCGCTTTCGAGCGAAGATATAACGAAATTAAAGAATTGGGAAGATTTCCCGACCTTCTTGCCAACCTATAAGTTCTGTCTGCCTTATCAAGTAGCAGAAGACGGTACGAGAACGGACGTTATTTATGACGATGCAACGTATCCTGCCGTTTACTTGCAAACTTTGGATTTTTTAAATGATACAAACAATCCTCCGTTCTTGATTGTTGCCAATAGCAGTTCGAAGGATATAACGGCAAGAAAACTGTCGGATGTCATGAAAGACGGAAAAGCAGATTTAGCTCTGAATATCAATACGATGGATTACCGCTGCGTTGATCCCTCAAAAGTTAGTTCTTGGATATTCGGCAGAGGATTGGTAATACCGCCAACAACCGTACCTGTAACCGGCATTGCATTGAATAAAAAAACGTTGACAATTGAAGTCAACAACACCGAGCAATTAACGGCAACGGTTTTACCGGCAGACGCCACAAACAAAGATTATATATGGGGTACGAGTAACAATAATGTCACGGTTGTTGATGGTTTGGTCACGGGAGTTTCCGAAGGTACGGTTTACGTTTTTGCAACGATAACCGACGGAAATACTGTTTTTGCCGACACTTGTTCAGTTACCGTAACGGCTGCAAAACCCGAACCGATTCCCGTCGCCGGCGTGTCGTTAGATGTGGCAAATCTTTCTTTGGAAGTGAATCAAACCGGACAGTTAACGGCAACCGTTATGCCCGCCAATGCCGATAATCAAACGGTTTATTGGGCTTCGGACGACAACGGTATTGCTACGGTTTCTTCCGCCGGATTGGTAACCGGAGTAGCTGAAGGTCGCACAACGATAACTGTTGTTACCGAAGACGGCAGTTTCACGGCTACGTGCAATGTGGAAGTCATCAAACCGGATGTCGAAGCCGAAGAAGAACAACCTGTCGGCGACAACGGCAAAGGTAAAATGACTTTGTCGTTGACGATACCGGCGAACTCGTTGTTTTCGGGTTCATTCCTGTTGACCTTGCCCGCAGGCATGCACTTGGATTTGACGGTAACTCAATTGACAGACAGTTTACGGTCAGCGTTAAGTTTGACCATCGTACAAAACGCCGACAGCAGTTGGTTATTCACCATAACGCCTCTTTCTTTGCGCAGCGCTAAAGAAGAAATGGTTTACAGCCGGATAGTGGAAATAGGATACACGGTTGATGAAGCGGTAACGAGCGGAACTTACGAAGCGACCATCAGCGACTTGTCATTCGAGTTCGACAACGGCACAACGATCGAGCAGGAAGAATTACCGGTACCCGTCACTGTCAACAGGGATTTGACTTCCATCGAAAATATCGGTAAGACATCCTTTTCCGCCGTCATCTTTAATAATACGCTTCGAATAGATAGTCCGCAGAGGGAATTAATCTCTGTCTATTCCGTTACGGGAAGTTTAATTTATTCCGTCGTGAAAGACAGAGGACCAATCGAGATTCCGATTCCATTGTTGCGCGGTTCGGTTCTCATCGTCAAAGGAAGCGAAAGCGGAAGCGTGAAAGTTATAAATTATAAGTATTGAGGTTGTCTCAAAAGCGCGCTGTCATTGCAGGCGTAAGCGAGTGAAGATTCGCAATCCGTTTAAGCGCAGAATGACAGGGTTTTGAGATGCTGTAACTCACCGCGGCGATTGAGTATAATTACCGCGGTGAGTTTTCGGTTACGAACAGAAGCAGATTAAAGCGAGTCCCTTTAGTGGGTTTCCGGTAATACAAGAATAGAACAGAATAATTTTATATTAATACTCAAATTATATTTTAAAAATTTAGACGATTTCATTATGAAAATGTTAAGATTATTTTTGATAAGTGCATTACTTTCATTTATTCCGATAAGTCGGGCGGTAGATTATTATGAACCGGCAACCGGAACGGCAAGTAGCGATCAACTGCAAGCGCCGACAGTCAGCGCTCCGAGCTATTCGGATGCCACAACGACTTCGACAAAACTAAACGGAATAATCAATCCGAACGGTACGACTACCTATTATCAATTTCAATATGCCGATAACAGCAGTTTCTCCGGTTCGACGTTAGTTCCGTCAAGCGCCGGAAATATCGGTTCCGGTACAAACAATGTATCGGTATCGCAACAAATTTCAAGTTTAACGCCGGGTAAGACTTATTATTACCGTTTGGCAGCGTCCAATACGACGGGGGCAAATGTTTCAACTACACAATCATTTAAAACGGCTAATGTTACAAAGCAAGCGCCGACAATGTCAAGTAAACCAACTCCACGATAGAGAACACTTTGCCGCTACTTCCTTTAAGGGGTTACAGATAATGCAAGGAGTTCTTCACGTGTAAGACCGGTCGCTTGCATGATGTCATCTAACGAAATACCCAATCTTAGCAAATTAATTGCAATAGCTTTTCTCTCTTCTATTTTCCCTTTCATTCTCCCTTTTATTTCGCCTCTCATTTCCCCCTGCATTTCCCCTTTCCTCTGAGCATCGTCTAACAATGTGCGTTCCACCATAATACTATCCTTGACCTTATCGTAAGCGAACAGTTGTTCTTTCGTGTAAGCGCCTGTTTCCAAGTAACCAACGGCTTCACGAGTTTCGTTGTTGTCCAATAATTCTTTGGGGATTTCCCATGTACTTTCGTTAATTTCGGTGAGAAAACGCAACCACAATTCATGCAGTCTTTTTTCTGCTCTGTTTTGCGGCTTGAATTTGGGTAATTCGATAAAAACAAATTCCAATCCTTTGATTTGTTTTTCGGTATTTTTAATATTCACTATTTTGTAATGGTGATAATATTCGTCTCGCATTTCGAGCGATTTCTCAAATATTTCGTTTATAAAATTCAGCGAATAAACAGGTTGTAATAATTCGTATTTTTGGGCCCGATCCGATTGCATCACGTAGGCTTTGGAGGCATTGAGCAGTACGCGACTCTTGAAACTTTCCGACCAGTACATTTGCATTTCGACAAGAAACTGCCGCC
>JGI24699J35502_11133690_pt1 | contig 13582 bp, 13 predicted proteins | sample TergutMp193P4_FD_35502 | JGI IMG/M metagenome (IMG submission 35502) | reverse complement strand
TGACGAGGTGGTTTCGAGACGGTCCGTGCCGGACGCCTCAACCACCGGGTTCAAGATGCGAGGCCAACAAATACTAGAGCAGGCCGCCCCTCAGGGAACGGCCTGCTCTAGGTAATATCAGGTGATGTGACAGCCTTTAGTCCTCGACAGCCTCCGGCTGAACCTCAGGCGCCACTTCCGCTGGTGCAGCGTCCTCCGGTGCAGCGTCCTCCGGGGCAACCTCAGGTTGCCGCTCCGGTGCAGCCTGAGCAGCAGCGGCAGCCCCCGCGCCATCCTGCGCGGTAGCGACACCAGCACGCTGAGCAGCGGCGACATCAACCGTCTGGCCAGAAACCGGCGACACGCCCGGATGTGCACCCTGAGTGCCAGGGTCACCAGGTTGCTTGGCGGTGCAAGCCTCACCCGGGTTTAGCAGCACTTGTACGCCAGCCGTCAGTTCGGGATCCGGAGCCGGGAAGTCAACAACCGGAATGTCATCAACAATCTGATCCATGATGTCCTTCCACAACGGCGCCGCAATAGACGAACCGTACAGTGGCGAGATATGGCGACCTTCAAAGTTGATGCTCATGTGGTTAGCGTTGCGGTCTGGGTTACCAACCCACACCGAAGCCAGCAGGTTGGGGAAGTAACCCGTGAACCACGTATGCGAACCGAGGTTAGAGGTACCCGTCTTGCCAGCGGCTGGGCGGCAGTCTTTCACCTTAGAAGCCGATGCCGTACCGCCCCGCTCAAACGCGCCGCGCATGGCGTAGGCCATCGTGTTAGCAACGTTTTCCGGGATACCTTGGTTACAGTTGGCCGAAGGTACTGGGATTTCCTTGCCGGTGGAGTCAAGCACGCGCTTGATGGCAATCGGGTCACACTGCACACCACCGGACGCGATGGTGGAGTAACCGGAAGCCATGGACAGCGGCGACGTTTGCTGAGTACCGAGCACCATGTTGGGGCTAACGGTGATGTCCTCTTTAGTGGCTTGGATAATCGGAGTGCCGTCTTGCAACTGCGAAGGCCGGTAGCCCATGTTCCATGCCGTGTCGCGAATGCCGCACAGGTCAAGCTTGGACTCAATGTAAACAAACGCGGTGTTGACGGACTGCTTGAGCGCTTGCGCAGCACTCATCATGCCACCGCCGCCGCCTTCTGCGTTACCAGGGGTCCATGGCTGGATGGAGGCACGCATACACGTGCGGCTGATGAAGTCGCCCGACGTCCAAGTCCGGCTGGCTGAGCTTACGTTCTCGCCTAGGGTGTGACCCTCAAGCAACCATTGCGTCAAAACGAAAGGCTTGAAGTTAGAACCAGGCTGGAACCCGCGCGAGTTACCGCGAATGTAGTCAGCCGCGTAGTTAACCGAAGTGGTACCCGGCTCTGGGTTAGGCGTGGTGTCGTAACCCTTGCTTTGCACCATGGCTTGAATCTCGCCCGTGCCCGGTACCAATACCAACGCCGACGATGCCAGTTTGGCCGAGTTCACGGCTGGCATATTACGTGCCATCGCGATCTCAGCAGCCTGCTGGATTTCGGGAACCAACGTGGTTTCAATGGTTAGGCCACCACGGTAAAGCAGGTTGGCGCGCTCTGCCGGAGTTTCGCCGAACTCTGGCGATTGCATCATCGTCTTAACCACAAAGTCACAGAAGAACCCAGCGCCGCCCGCAGGCATACAGCCATTGGCAACCGGCGTGATGTTTAGGGTTTCCTCAACGTCAAGCGCGATGGCTTCTTGATATTCGGAATCCGAGATGTAACCCAGAGTCCACATCTTGTACAACACGGCGTCGCGGCGCTCTTGGTTTTCATCCGGATGGCGGGTTGGGTCAAGCCGCGTGGGGTTCTTGGTGATACCGGCAATGGTAGCGGCCTCAACGATGCTCAAGTCTTTGGCAGGCTTGGAGAAGTAATACTGCGAAGCAGCCTCAGCACCGTAGACGGAAGCGCCGAACTGCGCAACGTTCAGGTAACCCTCAAGGATTTCCTCTTTAGACAGTTCGCCAGCAAGCGTCAAAGAAAGCTTAGCCTCGCGAGCCTTACGGGCAATAGTGGATTCCCGCGCCTTAAGCACGCCGAATGGGTCGCCCTCTTGGTTGGCCTTGTCAATCAAGATGTTCTTAACGTACTGCTGTGTGATGCCGGAACCACCAGATTGTTCCGAACCAGTAGCATTCTTAACAAAAGCGCGCGCAGTACCTTGGATATCAATGCCGCCATGCTCCCAGTAGCGCTGATCCTCAATGGAAACCACGGCGTTTTGTAAGTTATCCGATATCTGATCAAGCGGCATAAAGGTACGGTTTTCGGCAAAGAACGTCGCCAACAAATTGCCGTCAGCGTCAAAGACGTGCGAGGCTTCCGCCATTTTCATTTCGGTAAGTTCGGATGGCATATCGTTTAGGAAATCCATCGCTTCGTTGGTAACTGCGTTGGCCCCAACGGCAAATGGCAGCACCAAAAGTGCGGAAACGATCCCGCCGGCCGCGGCTACCAGCACGAAAGCCAGCAGCATCACAATCAATTGCGTCCCTGGAATGCGGTGTGCCTGCGACCGCTCGACGCGTACTTTCTTCCCCATGCGACAAATGGTAACCTGTGCGGCGGACAAAATACATCGGTTTGCGCGCGCTTTTTGTGCGTGCTTGCTCACACGTAGATGTTGGCGGAAAATGCCGCACCATCAGGCGTAATAAGTAGCTCTAAGGGGCGTCAAACTTCGACGATCAATTCGACCTCAACCGGCGAATCGAGCGGCAGCACCGCCACGCCCACTGCGCTGCGTGCGTGCACCCCTTTTTCCCCGAAAATGTCGCCCAAAATTTGGGAGGCGCCGTTGATGACGGCAGGCTGGCCGGTAAAGTTTGGGTCCGAGGCCACAAAGCCCACGACCTTTACTACCCGCTTCACATCGTCAAGCGTGCCCGTCAGCGCTTTTATGGCGGCAAGCGCATTTAGCGCACTTATCCGCGCCAAGTTCGCCGCCGCAGCAGGGGTCACCAAACCGTCGCCCTCGCCAACTTTGCCTGCGACTGGCAAAGCACCATTTACAAATGGCAATTGGCCCGACGTGTAGATGTAGTTACCGCTGCGCACTGCTGGGACATACGTCGCCACCGGCGCCGCGACCTGCGGCAACTCGATGCCAAGTTCCGCTAACCGTTCACTTACTGTATCCGCCATAATCCAACCTTACTCCAGGACCCACGCTTACTCTAGGAACCAACGGGGCCAACGAAATCCTCCAGTGATATCTCAGCAGCTTGGCCTTGGATGCGCAGACCATCCGGCAATACTTCAACCCCTAATAAGGAAACACCATCGGGCAAGGGCAGCGCCACGGCTAAATCGTCAAGTACATCCCCAAGTCCGAGCGGGATTTGGTCAACGGCAATTTCGGCGCCGGCCACATTCACATATTCGATATCAATATTAAGGGCATTACCGCTCACAATGGTCGGGTTAATGTGGATGCTGATTGGTACCGAAAAACCCAATACCGTAATTTGCGAGGTGGCAATCAGCGTGCCGGGCACATTCGGGTCAGCTGCCACAGTTATCGGGGCATTTACTTGTTGTTGCAACGCTAATTCCAACGCCTCATACATCACCACAACATCAACATCAATTAAGCCCGCTCGCCAAGGCGCGGCGGTATGCACATCAAAAGCCTCAACGCGCACGTCGCGCACCTCAAAGCCTTCAAAGTAACCCGCATCAAGGTGTATAGAAACATGGCGGAAATTGTTGGTAAGTAATTGCGTTAAAAAGGGGAAACCGTGAATCTGCACTTGCGCGCCAGTCGCATGAAAGCCCTCAGCATCCGACATAATAGCTTGCTCAAAACCTCGCGTCATATTGCTGGCCAGCAACCTATCCGCAGCAACTAACGCCGTGAGCAGCAGGACGGGGGCGAGTAGCCAAGCCCACAGCCTGCGCCGCCGCTTCACCCTTGGCATATTGGGCGGCGGTGGGGCGGCATAACTGGGGGCAACCTGCACAGGGTACACAGTATTATTGGGTGGTCCGATTTCCTAGCTGCCTCGCCCGCTAGAGGTCGCCAACTCGCGGCTGGGGCATATTCTCTGGATTGCTGAGGCATATTCTCGGGATGAGCTGCAAGGCGCGCGAGCGAAGCTAGTACAGAGGTACTTGCGAGCGATAGCAACGTAGCAGATCGCCCGAGAATGTGCCTCAGTGTTTGTAATGTTTGGGGGTTTTCGCTAATATCGCCCCCATGCACGGCGTCTATCAGAAATCACGCGTGGGGTTTCACCCCGCTACCCCGCCCGGCTTTTTCGCTTGCGAAGCAGCCGGTTTGCATTGGCTGGATGCGGCGATTGGCGGGCCGCGCGTGGCGCAAGTTGTGGACGTTGGGCGCGACCATATTGACCTAGAGTTTATCGCATCCATGTCGCCAGTGGGTGAGGCGGCTTATGAGTTTGGGAAGCGGTTAGCCGTGATGCACAACGCCGGTGCTCCGGCATGGGGTTCATTGCCGCCGGGGTTAAATGCCGATGGCGATAACCCGCTCGCCGACCACGGGTTTTTCGGGCCGCTTGACTCTCCCTTGCCGATGCCGGGTGGACATTGGCATGATTGGCCGTCCTTTTATGGCGAGGCGCGGTTAGCGACTATTGCGCGACAAGGCTTGGAGCGGCGGGTTTTCACCGCGAAGGATTCGCATCTTTTTGATCAGGTTATTGCTCGTTTGCCCGAGTTAGCGGGTGATTCTTTGGATGACGTGCCTTCGCGTTTGCATGGTGATTTGTGGAATGGCAATATCTTGTGGAGCTTTAATGCCGACCATTTAAGTGAAGCAGTCTTAATTGACCCTGCCGCGCATGGTGGGCATCGGGAAACTGATTTAGCGATGTTGCAACTTTTTGGCGCGCCATATCTGCATGACATCATGGAGGGTTATCAAGAGGTGGAGCCGTTAGCACCCGGTTGGGAGCAGCGCGTTAAACTGCATCAGCTTTATCCGATTGCCGTGCATGCGGTGTTATTTGGCGGCCACTATTTACCCGAAACTCGGGCTATTCTAGAGCATTACGCTGCCGCGTGACATCATTGTGGCAAGACTTCTTTGTCATTGCGGCCTCGCGCTACAATCGCAACCGCAAAGTGGTACATTGTTAGTGCCCGGCTGCCCTGAAGGAGGATTGCAGTGATATGGCCCCGAAGGAAAACCCCCGTGATTGAGTTACGTACGGCTGGCGAGATTGAGCAAATGCGGCTTGCCGGGCAGTTTGTGGCTGAAGTGTTGCAAACCTTAAAAGCCGCTGTAGTGCCGGGCACGAACCTATTGGACATTGACCGGCAAGCGGCCAAGATGATTAAGCAGCGCGGCGCTAAATCGTGCTATATTGACTATCATCCTTCTTTTGGCGCGATGCCTTTTGGTAAGGTTATTTGCACTTCCGTTAATGATGCTGTACTGCACGGGTTACCACATAATTATCGGCTCAAGGCCGGGGATTTATTAACCTTGGACTTTGCGGCTTCCGTTGATGGCTGGGTGGCCGATTCCGCTATTTCGTTTATTGTTGGCACCGACCCAGATGCCGCCCGCGCGGCTCGTTCGCAAAAACTTATTGATACGACGGTTTTGGCTTTGGATGCTGGTATCAAAGCGGCGGCGGTTGGGCGCAAGACCGGCGATATTTCGGCGGCCATCGCTAAGGTTGCCCACGCCGCCGGGTACGGCAAGATCAACACCGATTTTGGTGGCCACGGGGTGGGCCGGTCTATGCATGGCGAGCCGCATGTGCCCAACGATGGGCGGGCTAAGCGGGGTTATCCCCTTAAGCCTGGGCTGGTAATCGCCATCGAACCGTGGTTCTTAGAAACTACCGACAAGATTTTTACCGATGATGACGGGTGGACGTTGCGGTCCGTTGACGGCTCTTGGGGCGCCCACTCCGAACACACCATCGCCATCACCAACGATGGGCCGATTGTGTTAACCCAGCCACATTAGGGATTTACTAGGGGGGTGGTTTCGAGGCCAGCCAATTGATTCAACCACCCACTTCCCTGCTTGATGCTCACCTAGATGAGTCTGTAATAACACGGCACGCGAACATGACCCGCGATAACAGGAAGGTAAGCCGATGCGCTTTAATGACATATTGGGTCCGCTGTTAGGCGCGGGTGGCTTTGCGGTAATGCTTACGATTGGTTTGCTGTACCTAATCGGATTCTGGCGGTTATTTGTTAAGGCCGGAGTGCCGGGCTGGTATAGCCTAATTCCGATCTTAAGCCAATGGTACATGTTTAAGATTGCTGGATATAAAGGTTGGTTAGCCTTTGTTGGCTTGATACCTGTTATTGGGCAAATAGTCGCACTTATTGCAACTGTGCTATCTTTCGAGTCTATAAATAGGCGCTTTGGCAAAATTGGCTTTGGGTGGACGTTATTTGCCGTGCTGTTATCGCCAATTTGGGTGGTGGTGCTCGGATTTGAAGCCAACCACTTTGATGCCCGCCGTTCCACCCCGGTCTGGGAACCTATCGCGGATTACTCAATCGCGTAGAGGTAGTGCTGGATTGAGTTCCAGTCATTTTGTCGCTTGGGCGAGATACTGCTTCAAGCCCGGCATGACGATTAGCGCAACAATCAAATGGTGACCGTGGTTTCGAGATCTACCTTGCCAGTGGATGGGCTTCGGTTAGGCCGCCGAGGTAGGGTTGGAGGGCTTTGGGGATGTAAAGGCCGCCGTCGGGGAGTTGGAAGTTCTCGAACATGGCGACCAGCCAGCGCGTGGTGGCGAGGGTGCCGTTTAGGGTGGCAACCGTTTGATTGCCCGCATCGGTACGCTCGCGAATGTTGAGGCGGCGCGCTTGGAAAGTGGTGCAGTTTGAGGTGGACGTTAACTCTAGGTAGCGTTGTTGCACCGGCAGCCAAGCCTCGCAATCGAATTTGCGGGCGGCGCTGGTTCCTAAATCGCCCGCTGCCGTGTCAATGACGCGATAGGGCAACTCGACCTTGGCGAGCATTTCCTCCTCCATCGCCAGCAGCTTCTGGTGCTCGGATTCGGCGTCCTGCGGCGTGCAATAGACAAACATCTCGACTTTGTGGAACTGGTGCACGCGGATGATGCCACGGGTATCGCGGCCAGCGGCGCCAGCCTCGCGCCGATAGCAGGCGCTCCAGCCGGCGTAGCGTAATGGCCCGTGGGAGAGGTCAATGATTTCGTCGCTGTGATAGCCCGCGAGCGCCACTTCCGAGGTGCCGACTAAGTATTGGTCATCGCGCTCTAACCGATAAATCTCATCGGAATGGGCGCCCAAAAACCCAGTTCCGCGCATGATTTCCGGGTTGACCAGTGTGGGCGTGATCATCGGGACAAAACCGTGGCCGACGGCGGTGTCGATGGCCAAGTTTAGCAAGGCCAACTCTAGGCGCGCCCCGATGCCGGTCAGAAAGTAGAACCGCGCGCCACTCACCTTGGCGCCTCTTGCGGTATCCACGGCCTGCAATGCCTCGCCCATTTCCCAATGCGGCAACGGCTCGATGCCCTCGGCAGCGTAATCGCGGTGCGCACCCACCTCTTTTAGCACGACATAGTCGGCCTCGCCGCCAGCCGGGGCGCCCTCGATGACGTTGGGGATCTGGTACAGCAGGTTTTCCCGCGCGGCCTCGGCCTCGGCAGCGGCGGCTTGCGCGGCTTTGACATCGGCAGCCAACTGTTTCGTCTGCGTCAATAAAGCTGCCTTGGCGTCGCCCTTAGCTGCTGCCACCTCTTTACCTAAAGCCTTTTGCGTGGCCCGCATGTCCTCAAATCGCACTAGGGACTCGCGCTGGGTGACATCCGCCGCCAGCGCCTGATCCACCAACGCAGGGTCGGCTAGCCGCGCGCGTTGGCTCGCGCGAATCACTTCAGGGTCGTTACGCAAAAGCCGCAAGTCAATCACGGCGTTATCTTATCAGGCCACTCGCCCAACCTCACTCCAAAATGGGCGGCTGTCGCTCCCCTCCGCCGTCCGCTCTCACCCCACCGATTTGCTTGCCCAAATCTGCGAGGACCCCAAGAGGCCACGCGCCTACCGAGCCTTGCGGTTTTCTCATCCGAAAACCGCTTTTCGGCTCGCATGGTCGCGTTGCGTCCGGATGGATGCCCTAAAGGCAGCGTAATATAGGGTACGTGCAATGGCAGGCGGTGTTGGTGCTGATTTTGAGTACCGCGCTCTTTGCCGTTGTGATGGTGATGTGGCATCGCACGTGGGTTTTACGGCATCGGGCCGTGAATGTCGCGCCCCATCCCCCCGCCGTGCCCGAAATTGAGGCCGAGCCAGAGCCGGAACCTGAGCCGGAAAACGGCCAGCGCATCGCCGTCATCATAAATCCCATAAAGGCGGGCGCGGATACCTTTACAAATCAACTGGTAGTAGAATGTGCTGCGGAAAAGCTACCAAAACCAAAGTTTTATGAAACCACCGTTAAGTCACCGGGCACTAAGCAAGCTGCCGAAGCAATAGCGAATGGTGCGGATGTGGTAATTGTGGCCGGTGGTGATGGCACTGTCCGGGCAGCGGCAGCGGGAATGGTACATTCTGGGGTGCCGATGGCCATTATTCCGTTAGGCACCGGCAACTTATTAGCTCGGAATCTTGATTTACCGATTGCCTCGCTGGAGAGACTTATCCAAGTTGCTATTCATGGTACCGCGCGGCCTATTGATGTCGGTTGGGTGCAGGTTACAAAATCAACGGCTTTAGTGGTGGAGGAATCGGACGATATTGCGGAAAAATCTGACCTGCCATCCCCCATCACACAGGCAGACGAAATGGCAGACCCTACTGTCATGATTCCAGAACTGAGCAGCCCTGAGACTTCTGGAATAGTGGCAGCGGCTGTCACAAAAGAGGTAATTGAGGCGAAGCCGAGCCCACCGGAGCTTTTTACCGTTATTGCCGGGGTTGGCTTTGATGCTGCGATGGTGGCAGATACCGAGGATCGTCTGAAACGTAAAGTCGGCTGGATGGCTTACTTTATGGCGGCTGCCCATAATATCGCTAATCGGCGGGTAAAAGCGTTAGTTACTATTGACGATTACCCACGTTCGTTAGTAGAAGCCCGCACTATTATGGTGGGAAACTGCGGGCGCTTACCCGGCGCGATCACACTATTACCCAATGCGCAACTTGATGACGGGAAAATCGATATCGCGGCTGTTGATACTCGCGCTGGGTTAACCGGTTGGGCGGCGTTATTTGGCACCGTAGTTTTGCAAGGCGCCGGCATTAGTAGCACTAATTATCCGAAAATCGGGGAAATCCATTTTGCGCAAGGCGAGCGCGTGCATATCGATTTAGCTCGGCCTGCGCATGCCCAAGTTGACGGCGACGCGCTTGGCCCCATTGAGGTAATGGAAGCTTGGGTGGATAGGGACGCCCTGCTAGTCCGCACCTAACGGCGAGCTTGTAGTCTGGGGCGATCTGCTGCGTTCTCACCCCACAGATTCGCTTCTCGAATCCGCGAGGACCCCGAGTTGCTATCGCTCGGAAGTACCTCCGTACTACCTTCGCTCATGCGCCTTGCATCTCATCCCCAGACTAAACCTCTTATGCAGCGGCGAGGAAAAAGGTTATTCCGACTGCAAAGATAGCGAGCAGAAACGCGATTACCACTGCAGCAACTCGCAGGGCCTTTCGAGCCGGTGTCTTGGGCAGCATGACGCCTGCTTGATTGCGGATGCCAATGGCCTCGGCTTGAGTTTTGGTTGCTCCCAAATAAGCCCGACCGAAGTCGGTGCCACGTGTCGCTTTCACATTCATAATCCAACCCCTTGTAGCAGCGTAGTTGACGATCGATGCAGTTTATTGGGCAGCGAGGATCAGCGGAATTGCAATGGTGGCGACCATCGCCATTACTGCGACCAGCACCGAGACGATCCGCATGGCTCTGCGGAAAGGTGTGGTGGGCCGGGCGTCATCATTATGACTGCCATTGGCGATAAAAGCGGCTTGGCTTAAACTACGGTTGTTCATTCTGGCCATTTCGAATGGTGCTGGACCCGCCATTTTGCTTACCTCTTATTCGAACAATTACTTTTGCCTACAACGCGAATTGTACGTTTCGAGGTACATCAAAAGAGCCGTTTGGCGCGTTCAAGGGCATCGTCAGGCGTGCCGCGAATGGCGCCGATGGCGAGTCCTCACCGCAAAGTTACTTGGCGAGATAAAATGCCATCGCGGGCGCGGCGCTCGGCGGCATCCAGCGGCCCGCTAACCGCCAATGCAGCATCCAGCCGCTTCTCCAAAGCCAGTAACGGCTCGGTCAGTTCAGCCGCCGTCGTGCCATCAGGCAATTCCCAAACCGGCACACACAACCCAGCGGCCCGGAACATGCCCAAGAACCGTCCCTCGCCACCAGCGGCCAGCGATAGGTTAAGCGTCTGCGCCACTTTCAACCGTGACATCGCCTTAATTAGGTCGTCCTCATCCTCGGGCCGCACCCAGCGCAAGAACGGGTGCGTCATCCGGCACCAATACGCCCATTCGACCCCCGGTACCGCCTCAGTGGGTACGGTAGATTCGGCTGCCTCGGCCAAGGATTCCTCAAGTTGAGTAGTGCGCTCGGCGCCGGAATCCACCCAGAATTCGTAGCCATCAGTCACTTCGGGCGCAAAAGGCGTGTTCAGATCCAAGACGTCTTGCAGGCGGGGCGAATCAGGCGCGGCATGAACAGGCGTAATAGGCGTGCCCGGCTCGCTCGCCAAGGCCCCCAGCAACGCGGCTGCAAGGTCGCGCGAAACGTCATCGGACGGCAGCGCATCCTGTACGGACACCAATATTTTACCGTCGGGGCGATGCAAGGCCGTGAATCCACCCGGTAACACCGTAACCACTTGCACCTCAGCGCCGCCGTGCGCGGGGATGGTGCGCGCCTGCGCTACTGCGGCTGGCACTATCTCGCGCATCGCCACCCAACCCGGCTCCCCCGGTAGGCCAGCAAATGGACGTGCGATGAAGGTGGATGATTTTGCCATGTTCGCCATCCTATTACAGTGCCGCTGCTAAACGCCGTACCAGCGGCGCGTTCGGGGAACACAATGGATAACACTGATGGGGAACATTAGGTCAGAACCGTGCCAAGGTCGGCGGCGATACCGAGTTTGGGAGCCGAAACGTGGTTGGATTAGCTTTGTGAATGTCGCCGCCGCCAGCGTTGAGTCCGAGCAGGCTCCGCTTACCCAGATCAACGTGGGGATCTGCCAAGGCGCGGTTGCCACCATGCACACCAATGAGGCCGCCGGGGCGTTAAGCGCGCTCACGGGGATCCCCAATGAACTAGTCACCATCTCGGTGGGGCGGGCTGGGCACGCACTCGGTGGCACTAATCCGGTGCCAGCCATGCGGGCGGCGTTGCAAGATGGCCGGATAGACGTGGCCGTTCATTGCCTAGACGAGGTTCCGTTTGACCACAGCGGTACCGGGCTGTTTTTTATCACGCCAAGGCGCGGCAGCATTAAAGAGGCGCTGTGTACGCCTACCGGGTTAGACATGTCTAACTTACCGCGCGGCTCCCGGATCAGCGCCGATACCCCGCTCCGACTCGCGACTCTGCGCAGTTTCCGGCCTGACCTTGATGTGGTAGGCACCTTTGGCACGCTCTCGCAACGGTTGAACCAACTGACCGACCCAGAAGCGGAATTGGACGCCGCCATCGTTAGTTATGCTGACCTAATCACTATCCGGCGCACGGAACTGGTCACTGAGGTGTTGCCGCCCGATGCGTTGCCACCCGTGGCCGGGCAGGGTGCCGTCGCGATTGAAGCTCGGGATGATGTATTAGAGGCAAACCCTAAGCTCGCGGCGGCGTTTCATCGGATCAACCACCGGCCAACTTGGGTCTCAATCCGCGCGGAACGGGCTTTGATGCATCGGCTGCTGGATAACGGTTGCACCGCACCGACCGGCGTTTGGGGCCGGGTAGTTAATAACGAACTTTGGCTGGGTGCTTGCGTAATGCCCCCGCGTGGTGGTTTGCAACTGCGGCATCGCTCGCATTTGACGTTACCCAGCGACGGCGACCTACGTAAGGTGCCGTTGGATGAGCTAGAGGCTTTGGCCGAAGAGCTTGGCTACCGCGTGGCCGACCGGTTACTTGCCCAAGGGGCTGCCGAGTTGTCAAAGCGGCCCGGTGCTGGGCTAGGCGCGGTGGCATCATGACTAAATCGGGAGTTCTTTGATGATAGGTACGACGCTAACCAGAATTACCATCCCGGACGTCGTGAACAGCGCTGCGGTGGCAGAAATAACCCACGAACTCAAAGCCGTGCCGCACGCCAATCGGCTCACTATTCGCCTTGACGATCAGGGCGTCGGCATCGTGTCCATCTTGTCGAATCACGAACTGGATGATGCAGATTTGACGGCGGCCATCTTACGGGCGGGTTTCACGGTGAGCAGCATCGAGACCATTGACGATGCCCTCGCCACCCAAATGAAGCTACAGGCTCCCGGGCGGCAGGCGTCCCGTAATGCTGCCGTCGCTTTGTCGCACCATCCCGAAACCTAACTACCGTTACCTGCCATGCCTGATCTGCCCGGCAGTGTTGTTGCCCCTACTGTGGGGAGCCAGACGGCAGCCATTCGCGCCATCCTGTTCCCGTCCACCAATCAGGTGCCCGATAGCATCCGCATCGTTGATATTCCCGAGCCGCGCTTACACCACCCATCCAATGTGCTGCAGATGGTCACCACCGCCATCGGCATTGCGCTGGTGCTGCTGATTGCGGTTTATGCCCGCACCACCACGTTGGCAGTGGGTGAGGATTTTCGGCAGCTTACCGGGCCGCTGGCTACGATACTCGCGATTCCGGTTAATGTGCTGGCCGGGTTGCTCTCGACTATTGTGCCGCTGGCCGTGCTGATTGAGCTGGCCGTTAGGCGGCAAGTACGGTTGCTGGCCGAGAGCGTGGGCGCTGCGATAGTGGCTTTTGGCTTGGCGTTGGGAGCGGCGTGGCTGATCACTGAGGTGGGCACGCCGTCTTTGCTTGAGGGGCTTTCGGTACTGGATGCCACGATGGAGACTGGGTGGCGGTTGACCATTCCGGCGTCTTTGGCAATGATTTCGGCCTTGTTAATTGTGGCGGGGCCAGCCAACCGGCGACGGTCGGTTACTTGGGGCTGGCGGCTGCTTTTATTGACGGTGCTGGCCGTTATTGTTACCGGACAGGTTTCGACTGCGGGCTGGGCGCTCGCGATTTTGCTCGGTTCGCTGGTTGCCCATGCCACGCAATACTCGGCTGGAGTGGTGTCGGAGCGGGCTTACGGTGCCGACTTAGTGGCCGCGATAGAGCGAGCCGGATGGCAGCCGCGCGCGCTGATTCGGATTGCCGACCGGGGCAGGCCGGGGGTGCTGGGCGGCGACGGCGATGACTCTTTTGCCGACACTGAACTTGCCGATGGCGCCTCAGAAGTTGCCGCCTTTGATCCCCGCGAGCACCTCGAAGTGGTCAGCGACGTCATCGAACGGGATGAGGCGCCACCCATTGAGCAGTTGAGCAGCGAGGTGCCCATCCAAGCCGCATCCGTCGCCATGTCGTCGTCCTCTGATTCCACCGCCACCGCGTTGGCA
>JGI24699J35502_11133691_pt1 | contig 13646 bp, 10 predicted proteins | sample TergutMp193P4_FD_35502 | JGI IMG/M metagenome (IMG submission 35502) | reverse complement strand
CTTCCTTGACGATATATTGTAAGTTGGCATCTACCCGCTATTTCGATCGGGAAACCATCGGTTCGGGATTAGAGGCGATTCAAGGGAAAGACAAAACCGATATTTTCGGATTAATACGCTATAATTTTTAGATCGGGTCAATGAATCGTCGGGTCAGATCACCGTAAGCGTCAATTCGACGGTCGCGTAAGAAAGGCCACCAGCGACGAACGTCTTCCGAGCGTTCCGGGTTAATTGCTACGATTAAGTTTTCTTCCTTTTCGGAAGAAGCTTGCGATAAAATTTCTCCTTGCGGGCCGGAAGCAAAACTGCCGCCCCAAAATTGAATCCCTTGCGTTTGTCCCGAAGGATCGCTTTCATGTCCGACCCGGTTAACGGCAACGAGCGGTAAGCCGTTATAAATCGCATGTCCGCGCTGAGCGGTTACCCATGCGTCTTGTTGCCGTTTTTTTTCTTCGATAGAATCGGAAGATTCCCATCCGATGGCGGTAGGGTAAATCAACAAGTCGGCTCCGGCTAAAGCCATTAAACGGGCCGCTTCGGGATACCATTGATCCCAGCAAACCAAAACGCCCAATTTCCCGACAGATGTCGAAATAGGTCGGAATCCCAAGTCGCCGGGAGTGAAATAAAATTTTTCGTAATACGCCGGATCATCGGGAATATGCATTTTACGATATTTTCCGGCTATTGTTCCGTCTTTTTCGATGACTACCGCTGTGTTATGGTATAAACCCGATGCGCGTTTTTCGAACAAAGACAAAACGAGAACAACGCCCAATTCTTCAGCTAAACTCCCGAATAATTCCGTAGAAGGACCCGGAATTGTTTCCGCCCAATCAAATACCCGGGTATTTTCCGTTTGGCAGAAATACAAACTGTTGTGTAATTCGGGTAAAACTACCAATCGGGCGCCTTGTGAAGCGCAAATCCGAATATTTTCAATTAATTTGTTTTTATTCAATCCGACATCGGGTGTATTGGCTTGTTGAATTAAACCTGCTATTAATAAATCTTGCATAATCTATAATTCATAATTTATAATTCGCTTTCATACAAATCCTGCCGGCAATTGCATCGTTATGCAATGCAGGCTTCCGTGCTGCTCTATCAGCGGACGGCAATCAATGCCGACAATTTCCCGATCCGGAAATGCTTCTTGTAATCGTTGCTTTGCAATTTCATCCAAGGGAGAATTATAAAACGGAAGCAATACGGCGCCGTTGATTATCAAGAAATTCGCATAAGTAGCCGGCAAACGTTCGCCTTCATAATAAACCGGTTCCGCCATAGGCAACGGAATTAGGCGATACGGTTCCCCGTCCAAGGTTTTGAATTTGCGAAGTTCATCTTCCATCCGGGACAATTCCTCGAAATGTTCGTCATTCGGGTCGGTACATTGTACGTAAGCAATTGTTTCCGGATTACAAAACCTCGCTAAAGTATCAATGTGACTGTCGGTATCATCGCCTGCCAAATAGCCGTGATTCAACCATAAAATCCGCTTTGCACCGAAAATCATTGATAAATAATCGGCAATCTCGTCCCGGCTTTTATAATCGTTCCGATTTACCGATAGCAAACAGCGTTCGGTGGTCAGAATCGTTCCTTCTCCGTCGGTTTCGATGCTTCCGCCTTCCAAAACCATGTGTAACATACTTTGGTAAACCGTTTTCGGAGAAAAAACTTGGCTTTCGTATAATTGTCGGGTAATTTGATTATCGTAATTCGCCGGGAATTTCAGCCCCCAGCCGTTAAATGTGAAATCGAGCAAATACGGAACCCCATTCACAAAAATCGAAATCGGGCCGTGATCGCGCGCCCAAGTATCGTTGGAAAGAATTTCCCGAAAGAGGATTCGGGAGTAGTCCGTATCGCCCAATGCTTGTTTGACTTCCTCTGCTGAACGGCAAACTATAATCAGCTTTTCGCGCTTGATAATTTCTTTAGCGACGGATACGAAACAAGGAATTACTTCTTCCAACCGGCGCTTCCAATCCGTGTCGGAATGCGGCCAAGTCAGCAGAACCGCAGCCTGCGAAGTCCATTCGGCCGGGAAATGAATCGAAAAAAAAGATGGTTCCATACAAACGAGTTTTGCAAAGTTACAATTTTTCTCAAAATTTCACCTATATTTGTAATCGAATAACCGGTAATTTAAGATCAAATTTATGAAATTACGAGTTTCCGTCCGTATATTGTCCGGAACGACGACGGGTTTGTTCCTTTTATTTGTATTGTCTTGCAGTACCATTAAATACATTCCGGAAGGGCAATACCTTTTGGATAAGGTTTCATTAAAAACCGATTCCGTCGAAATTTCCGATGTTCAATTAACGGATTTCATCAAACAAAAGCCGAATGAGTCCAAACTCGGGCTGATGATTTATAACATGGTTGATAACGACTCCAACCGGCTCAAAAGAGCCGTTCGCAGAATCGGAGAACCGCCGGTTATTTATGATCAAAATTTCGTTAATCAGTCAATCAACGAATTGTCCATTGAAATGAAAAATCTGGGTTATTTGAACGCACAAGTAGAGGCTTCTGTTGATACGGCAGGGAAAAAAGTCTCGGTAGATTATCGAATACGAGAAGGAATCCCTTATCGGATACGAGATTATACAATTCAACTGCCGGATTCGCAAATGATTGCTTTAGCGCAAGGAATCCGCCCGTCAAGAAATTGGCTGTCGCGGTTAGTGCGTACAGAGGGACAACCGGCCGACAGTTTGGAGGTCCGGCAAGCCAATTCCAATCGAAACCGTCAACGTCGCGCCAATAATTATGCACTTGCAGCAAGCGCTATCAAACCGGGCAGTATTTTTGACATGGATCGTTTAAACGAGGAAAGAGGCAGGATCAGTAATATCCTGCGAAATCAAGGATACTACGATTTAACTGTTGACAATTTGCATTATTTAGCCGATACGACCTTGAATACCCATCAAGCGGATTTAAGTTTGTTCTTGCAAGACACCACACTGACAAACGTTTATCGGATTGCCAAGGTAAAAGTATTCAGCGGATACGAGCCCTTGTATAGCGAGAATTATGTCGTTATTGATTCAACCGAAAGGAAAAATATTGAAATTTATTACGATAAACTGCGATTTTTACGACCCTCGGTGATTGCCGATAAAGTGACAATCCGTCCGGGCGGATTGTTTCGGGAAAGATCGCGGGTATCAACCTACGGACTTTTTCAAGCGTTGAATTGCGTAAGCCGAGTTGACATAACCTATAAGGAAAGAAATTATCCCGATACCACACTTCTCGATTGCGAAATTTACCTGACGCCCGGAAATATTCATTCTTTTCAAACCCGCTTAGGCGGTACGAATAATGCCGGCGATTTTGGTGTTGCATTAGACATCAATTACGGACACCGAAATTTGTTTAACGGGTCGGAAATATTCAATATTCAATTGAAAGGAGCGTATGAATTTGTTTCCGGTAAATCGGATACCTATTCGATTAATCCGAACTTTTATGAAATAGGAATTATCCCTTCGTTGACTTTTTCCAAACTTCATTTGCCTTTTTTAGGCGCCTATCTTCAGAATAAATACAATATGCAAACCCAATACAGTGTGGGATATGACATTCAGAAACGACCGGAATATACGCGCGATTTTTTCAATTTTAAATGGCAAATCAGTTGGTCGGATCGGAACAACCGGGTGACGCACGCGATTAATCTTTTGGATGTGAATTATGTGGCGATGCCTTGGAAATCGGAACATTTTAAAGAATATTTACTTACGGAGATTGACCCGTTAGCGCGATTAAGTTATAATGATGTATTTACGGCAGGTATCGGTTATAATTTAATTTATACCAATTCCAACAGAAGAAAATCATATCAACACTTATATACTCTGCGGTTCAGTAGCGAATCGTCGGGCAATGCCTTACGCGGCATTTTTTCATTGGCCCATGCGGAAAAGAACGATGCCGGTCAATATACGATAGGGAATAATCCTTTTGCTCAATACGTGAAAGGATATATTGACTATGCCGAAACCGTCCCGTTGAAAGAAACAGAGGCCGTTGCTTTTCATACGGCTTTCGGGTTGGCTTATCCTTACGAAAATTCGGTGATTCTCCCTTTTGAAAAGCGTTTTTTTGCCGGAGGACCCAACAGTGTACGCGGCTGGCGTACTCGCTATTTAGGGCCCGGTTCGTTCAATCAAGGCATTCCGGGCGATCCGACGACGCATGTCGGAGATATTTATTTCATCGTAAGCGCCGAATACCGTCGTAAAGTGTTGAGATGGTTAGAGCCGGCGGTTTTTGTTGATTGCGGAAATATGTGGACCATCAAAGACTACGAGGGACAACCGGGCGGATTCTTTCGATGGAACTCGTTTTATAAAGAATTAGCGGTCGGAGCCGGCATCGGCTTGCGCTTCGATTTCAGCTTTTTCATTTTCCGAGTTGACGCCGGCACACGTATTTACGATCCGGCGCTTTCGGAAGGCAAGCGTTTTATGTTCTTACAATCCAATTTGTGGAATAATTCGGCAGCCTATGTAGCGATCGGTTATCCGTTCTGATGTAAATTCCCGTCATTGCGGGTAACTGTCTATTTGCTGCTTAGCCAGCGAAACAAATCATTTCCGTTGGCGTATAAAATCAATCCCAAAATGAAAATCATGCCGGCAATTTGAGCGTATTCCATGAATTTTTCGTTGGGTTTGCGACCGGTAATTACTTCATACAGCAGGAACATCACATGTCCGCCGTCTAAAGCGGGAATGGGCAGCAGATTCATAACGCCTAATATAACAGATAAAAGGGCGGTCATTTGCCAAAAAGAAGGCCAATGCCATTTCGATGGGAAGAGATTACCGATGGCTCCGAATCCGCCTAAGTTTTGGGCTCCCTCCTTAGAAAAAATAAATTTGAATTGACTTAAATACATTTTGATTGTATTCATTCCAATCCTTACGCCTGCCGGAATCGAAGTGAAAAAGTTGTATTGAACGCGTACCGTTTCATAAAATTCTTCAGCACGTTTAAGAGCAACGCCTATTTTTCCGAATTCATTCGGAACAATCGGAAGCGAAAGCAATTGATTATCACGGTAAACATCGAGTGTAATTTCTTTTTCCTTGTTTTCGGCAAGTAATTTTTGAATTTCGTATGCCGACAAGTTTAGGGTATCGTTAACGCCGACGATGCTGTCGCCGGCCATCAGTCCGGCTTTTTGGGCAGGACTTCCGCCGGTTACCTCTTTAATTACAAACGGAAACCGTTCGACAAGAATCATCTCCGGATCAAATACCACTTTTTTAAAGTCGGGCGGAAGATGAATGGTTACCGTCTCGCCGTTTCGAAGTACGGTTACTTCTTTGGCCGCTACAATGGAAAGGAACGTTTTACCATCGCTGTATTCTAAAGGAACGTTATCGGCGGTAAGAGGAATATCCCCGTTTTGGAAACCGGCTTTCAATGCGGCGTCATTATATACATAGCCCATTTTCACATTTTTCATCGGCAAATATTCTTCGCCCCAAGCCAGCGCCATCATAGAATAAATGAAAAACGCCAGAATGAAATTCATCAATACTCCGCCGACCATGATACATAAACGTTGCCAAGCCGGTTTAACTCGAAATTCCCAAGGTTTGGGGGGTTGAGCCAATGCTTCTTTGTCCATGCTTTCATCAAGCATTCCCGCAATTTTCACATATCCTCCCAGCGGCAACCAGCCGATTCCGTATTCGGTTTCGCTGCTGCGCGGTTTAAATTTAAATAAAGTAAACCAAGGATTAAAAAACAAGTAAAATTTTTCGACTCGTACTTTAAATAACCGAGCAAAGAAAAAGTGACCGCATTCGTGAATGATCACCAGAATTGATAAACTTAAAAATAACTGGACTGTTTTTATTAAGACTGTTTCCATCGTCAAATAATTCGCTACGGCCGGCAAAGGTACAAAAAAGATTTTAGAGATACAAACAGCGATCAGTTGCTCAGTAATTAGTCAAACCCTTCTTCGGATAGTCAATCGTATAATGTAAGCCGCGACTTTCTTTTCGTTCCATTGCTTGTTTGATAACCAAATAACCGACATTAACAATGTTTCGCAATTCGCAAATATCGCGGGAAACGGTGGAGCGGATAAACAGGTTTTCCGTTTCTTTGTAAATGATTTCCAAACGTATCAAAGCGCGTTCCAAGCGCAGATTGGAACGGACGATACCTACGTAATTACTCATAATTGAACCGACTTCTTTTGCACTCTGAGTAATCAAAACCATTTCTTCGGTTAAGGAAGTGCCTTTATCGTCCCAAGGAGGAATCTTTTCTTGAAACGAATAGCGGTTCAAGTGAGCGATGGAATGTTTGGCGGCAGCGTCCGCATAAACAATGGCTTCTATCAAAGAATTGGATGCAAGACGATTTGCTCCGTGCAACCCGGTACGTGAACATTCGCCGGCGGCATACAAACGATTAATGGTTGTGCGGGCGTCCAAATCCACCACAATTCCGCCGCAAAGGTAGTGCGCAGCCGGAGCTACCGGGATGTATTCTTTCGTAATGTCAATTCCTTCGCTCAAGCATTTTTCGTAAATGGTAGGATATTCTTTTTTCGTTTCTTCCGCATCTTTGCGGGTAACATCCAAATAGACAAATTCGCTCCCGCTGTTTTTCATCTCGTTGTCTATGGCGCGAGCGACAATATCGCGCGGCGCTAACGAACCCCGTTCATCGTATTTAAGCATAAACTCTTTCCCGTCGCGATTGCGCAATACAGCGCCGTAACCGCGCATTGCTTCCGTAATCAGAAACGAGGGCCGTTCCATCGGATTATACAAAGCGGTCGGATGAAACTGCACAAATTCCATGTCTTTCACTAATCCCTTGGCGCGATAAACCATTGCGATTCCGTCGCCGGTAGCGACTATCGGATTAGTCGTGGTTTGATAGATATTACCGATTCCGCCGGTACAAATCATCGTCACTTTTGAAAGGAAAGTATGAATTTCGTTGGTGGCTTCGTTTAAAGCATAAGCGCCGTAACATTCTATATCCGGAGTATCTCTCGTTACTTTTTCGCCCAAATGATGCTGCGTTAATAATTCAATAGCGAAATGATGATCGAATACTTGAATCTGCGGATGTTGTTTGACGGCATTGATTAAGCTCACTTGAATTTCTTCGCCCGTATTGTCTTTATGATGAAGGATGCGAAATTCGGAATGACCGCCTTCTTTGTGCAAATCGAATCCGCCGGTTTGGTTTTTATCGAAATCAACGCCCCAGCGAATCAACTCCGCAATTTGTCGGGGAGCTTCCCGAACGACTTTTTCCACGACCTGTTTATCGCAAATACCGTCTCCGGCGATTAAAGTATCTTGAACATGCTTTTCAAAATCATCCCAAGGAAGGGTGACGGAAGCAATGCCCCCTTGCGCGTAAAATGTATTGGCTTCTTCCAAAGTAGTTTTGCAAAGAAGCGCTACACTTCCTTTGTCGGCAACTTTTAAGGCATAACTCATGCCTGCAATTCCTGAGCCGATAACGAGAAAATCAAATTTATAGACCATAGTTAATATAACATATAAAAATACAAAGTTACATTATATTTCAAGAATAACAAAAGACGAATCCGTTTTCGTCCGACTTATCAAAAAATTTGTATCTTTGCGTTATCCAATTGTTACACAAAAATAATTTACAGTTATGGCACAGACAGCAGGAATAGTAATAGAACACAATGCGAAAGGCTCTCCGACATTCGCCCGTATTGATTTGAGAAAATATGGAGATAAACTCAAAGATTTTTTTGCATCCGAAGGCGTTTCCATCGAAGAACCGCCGTATGATCCGGAATTTGTTGGAAAGATAAAAAAATAGTCGAAATATATTCTCTTTACGGGCATTACTCAAAGTAAATATATATTTCAAATATTTGTATTACTTTTGTAGCTGCCGAAATTCATTCACAATTTTTTTTAATGAAACGTATTTATTTATTACTTATTCTCAGTTTATGCACCTCGTTCGTATCTGGTCAAGAGAAAGATACGCCTCGAAAAGGAGAGGGGATCCATGCTTTTTTAAGACGGAATAACCGACCGGAAGCAAAACAGTACGAAGAATTTATTCGACTAAACAAACATAAGTTGGGTAAATCGAATACCTTGATTCAAGGGACTGCTTATCTTTTGCCGCCGATTACGGTATCCGAACAACCGAAACCGGAATCTGCAAACAGAAAAAATAGAACCGGCACAAATCCTTTGTTCGGTGAAAAATACAAAAACTATGAGATAAAAGATAATGTATTGTCCGGCGCTTGTTTCTATTTAGTCAGCGGTCACGGCGGACCGGATCCGGGAGCAGTCGCCAAAGTTGACGGACGAGAATTACATGAAGACGAATACGCTTATGATATTATTTTACGTTTGGCAAGGAATTTGTTGCAACACAATGCGACTGTTTACATCATTATTCAAGACCCGAAAGACGGAATTCGCGATGAAAAATATTTGAATAACACTAAAAGAGAAACCTGCATGGGAAACGCAATTCCGCTGAGTCAGGTTGCACGTTTGGAACAACGAACGAACGCAATTAACAGTCTGAATTTTAGGTCAAAAGCAAAATACCAACGGGCCATTTTTATTCATTTGGATAGTCAAAGCAAGAAAAAACAGTTGGATGTTTTTTTCTATTATCAAAATATAAAGCAAAATAAAACCCAAAGTTTGCGATTAGCGGAAACCATGAGAAAAACGTTTCGGGATTTATATCAAAAACATCAGCCGGACAGAGGATTTTCCGGAACGGTTTCCACTCGTCCGTTGTACGTTTTAAGAAATACAACGCCGATTTCCATTTTTGTGGAATTAGCCAATATGCAAAATGCGGACGATCAAAAACGTTATATATCGGATAATAACCGGCAGGCTTTAGCCAATTGGTTGTGTGCGGGATTTATCAAGGATTATCAATCATCCTCGCGTTAAAAAGCGTTCCGCTTCAATGGCTGCGATACAGCCGGTTGCGGCAGCCGTAACGGCTTGCCTGTAATGCGGATCGGCCACGTCGCCTGCCGCAAAAACGCCGGCAACATTGGTTTTTGTTGTTCCCCAAACCGTTTGAATGTATCCGTTTTCGTCTAAATCCAAATAATCTTTGAATACATCGGAATTGGGTTTGTGCCCGATAGCAAGGAAAAATCCGTCAATGGCAATATCGAATCGTTCTTCGTTCGGTTCACCGGCAAATCTTATCAGATGAGCGCCTTCCACACCGTTTTCTCCGAATAATCCCAGCGTATTCGTGTTAAACAGGATTTCTATTTTCGGATGATTCAAAACGCGCTCCTGCATAACTTGTGAAGCCCGTAAATAGCTTTTACGTACAATCATATAAACTTTATCGGCTAATCCGGCCAAGTAAAGCGCTTCTTCGCAAGCGGAATCGCCACCGCCGACAACGGCTGTGTTTTTTTTACGGTAAAAAAAACCGTCGCATACCGCGCAAGCCGATACGCCCATTCCCATGTATTTGTTTTCATCGGGAAGTCCCAAATATTTCGCGGTCGCTCCGGTACAAATAATTACGGTTTTCGCTTCGACCGACTTTTTACCGTCAATCGTGACTTGAAAAGGCGATTGCGACAAATCGCATCCGGTGACGATTCCGGGTCGGATGTCTGTTCCGAAACGGGCAGCTTGCTTTTTCAATTCATCCATCATGGCGATACCGGAAATTCCGTCCGGATAGCCGGGAAAATTTTCAATTTCGGAAGTCGTCGTCAATTGTCCTCCCGGTTGAATCCCTTCATATAATACCGGCGATAAATTTGCTCGGGAAGCGTAAATCGCAGCGGTATAACCCGCCGGACCCGAACCGATAATCAAGCATTTTATTTTTTCGGCTTCTTTCATATATACTTTAATTTGTCCTTATTTTTGCCTTCACCTCAAATCATTAATTTCCGCTTGCGGATATTTTTTCGTATCAAAAACAAATTGATTGTCGGAAAAATTTAATCGGGTTTGGTATTTATTGACATGGATTCGATATTCCGCCTTATTCTTGTAAATGATTCGGAAAAAGACCGGCATCTGATCGCCGGTGTAGATTTGCACATCCACTTGCCGGATATCGTCTTTTTTATTTACCGGGAAAAGCGATATTTCCTGAACTTTCCGATTTTGAATATCGGTTTTTTCTCCTTGGTATTTATAATCGTACCCTGTCTTATACAATTCGAAAGTCGAAATCGGATTTAAGGTTTGAATGTCTTGCGGTTGAGGCTCCAAGATACTGACCTCTTCAATGGATTTATTATACACCCATTGCGTTTTTCCGTCAAAATAAACCGTTTGTTCCGGGGTTTCCAAAAAGAATTTTGTCCCCTTTATAAGCATTTGCCCGTCGAAACTTTGTTTTATTTTATGAGCTTCGTCGTTGATATAAAACGTGAAAGAAACGGATAGTCCTCCGGATTGATTAAGTACAGCCGATGATTTATCCAACAGTTCTTTGGCTTTTGCATCTTTTTGGGCAACCGCCGGAGCCGTAATGAACCATCCGATCAGAATAATCGGCAAATAACGCAAGATACGTAACGAAAAAGCGGTAGCAGAAGGTATTATTTTCATACTTTCAGATTATTTAAAGTTTGTTCCAAGCGATATTCATCTTGAATATATACATCCCGAGGTTTGCTGCCCTGTATCGGTCCGACGATTCCGGCCAATTCCAATTGATCCATTATTCGTCCGGCTCGGTTATATCCGATCGAAAATTTTCGTTGGATAAGCGAAGTAGAACCTTGTTGATGAGTGACAATTAAACGAGCCGACTCTTCAAACAGCGGGTCGAGATCGGAAAGACTGGCGCCCGATTGATTTCCGTTTTTTTCTTCGCTGTATTCCGGTAATAAATGAGCTGTCGGGTAGCCTTGTTGGCTGCCGATAAATTTGGAAATTCGTTCGACTTCGGGAGTATCCACAAAAGCGCATTGAATACGAGTCATATCGCTTCCTTGCGTATAAAGCATATCGCCGCGACCGACCAATTGATTGGCTCCTTGAGTGTCCAAAATCGTTCGGGAGTCAATGACGGAGATAACCCGGAAAGCGATTCTCGCCGGAAAATTCGCCTTAATAGTTCCGGTAATGATATTGGTTGTAGGCCGTTGCGTAGCGATAATCATGTGAATACCTACCGCGCGGGCTTTTTGGGCAATGCGAGCGATGGGTTGTTCGATTTCCTTCCCGGCCGTCATGATCAAATCGCCGAACTCGTCAATAATTACTACGATATACGGCATAAACCGATGTCCCTTTTCGGGATTCAGTCGCCGATTGATAAATTTTTCGTTGTATTCCTTTACATTTCTGGATCCGGCTTTTTCCAATAATTCGTAGCGATCGTCCATTTCTTTGGTTAAGGAATTTAATGTATAAATTACTTTGGTAAAATCGGTAATAATCGGTTTTTCGGTATCGGGAAGTTTAGCTAAAAAATGCTTTTCGATAGCGGAATAAATACTAAATTCCACCATTTTCGGGTCAATCAGTACAAATTTCAATTCGGCGGGATGTTTTTTGTATAATAACGAAGTAATTGCGGCATTCAGACCTACCGATTTGCCTTGACCGGTTGCTCCGGCAACCAGCAAATGGGGAGTCTTTGTTAAATCAATCATAAAAACTTCGTTGGTAATGGTTTTACCCAAAGCGATCGGCAAATCATAGTCGGATTCTTGAAATTTTTTGGATGCAATGATGGAATACATGGAAACGATTTGCGGATCTTTGTTCGGAACTTCAATCCCGATCGTTCCTTTTCCCGGCATTGGAGCCATAATACGAACTTTCATGGCTGCCAGATTCATGGCGATATCATCTTCCAAATTTTTTATTTTAGCAATTCGCACGCCATCTTCGGGAACAATTTCGTAAAGTGTAACGGTTGGTCCGACAGTCGCTTTAATAGATTTGATGCTGATTCCGAAATTTTCAAGCGTTTGTATAATCTTGTTTTTATTCTCGTTTTGTTCCGCCATATCCACTTGAGTTTCTCCTTGATTGTATCGCTTCAACAAGTCAAGCGTCGGTTTTTTGTAAGAAGACAAATCAAGCGTCGGATCATAAACGCCTAATTCCTCCAAAGCATTGTATCCGTTTTCTTCTCCTTTCGGAGGGTCAGAGGAAACTTCCGGTATCTTAACGGGGGTGGGGAACTTTATCACTTCGTCATCCGGATTCGGTACATTAACGTCAAAAGGAATGTTCGAAGGTGAATTTGTCGAGCGAGTTTCCGGATCCGGATTTTTCGAACCGTCGGGAACAGGATTGTTTTCCGGAGATGTATTTTTTGTTTTTATCGGTTCTTCCGGCAGAGGCGTATTTCCTGTTTTATCCGGATTTTCCCCTTTGATTTTTGGTTTTCGTTTGAAAAGTTTTTGCAAGAAAGGAATCGTCCGGGAAGAAATCATCATCAGAATAACAATCAGTAAAACAATAATAAACAAGATTGTACCCGGAACGCCGAAATTATTAACGATTAATCGGGAGAGTTGATCGCCGTGCGCCCCTCCGATATAATAAGCGGTATCTTTGAAAAAGCCGCCGAGAAGAAAAGACAGAGTAACCGAAGTCCAAATGGTAAGAAGGGAACATATAATAAAATAACGAATCAGATTGACATACATGACTTTCATTAAACGTAAGCCGACAAGAATCAAGAACAGAAAAAGGAAAAAGGTGGAAATGCCGAATCCCCGGTTCATTAACCAATTGCTCAAGATAGCGCCGTATATTCCCGTCCAGTTGGTTATGCCCTCTACGCTGCCCCAGTGGAAAAAAGAAATGCCTTCGATTTTGCTTTGATCGGCTGTTCCCGTAAAAAAGAAAGAGAGCATAGCAATGGAAACGTAAATCGAAACCACGAAAATGAGTAAACCTATAACAAAAAGTGTTGCATTACTTTTTAAAAATCGCCGCACATCGGAAAGCCGGGAAGAGCTTCCGGGTTGTTTATTTGAAAGTTTTTTTGTTGTCATATAATCCGGTTACGGCTGCAAAATTATAAAATATCGGTGAGATTAACGAGAACTCAACCATTTTTCGTTATAAACCCGTATTGCATTTTTGTCGAAATATAAATCTTCTTTTCGCGGAATTGCAATTTCGTAGGTTTTCCCCGGTTGAACAGTTAATTTGTTGTCTCGCAACCAAGGATTAAACTCTTTCAATAACATATAATTCAAACCGTAGTTTTGAGAAAAAGCGGCAATGTCGTCAATAGTTTCCGATACGGTAATTCGTTGCACCGGGATCGAAGGATACAAATCTTCTTTTTTAAGAACAAATCCGTATAAATAAGGATTTTCGAACAGTTGCTTGATTGCTAAGATACGGAATATATAACGGGAAGTTTCCGAAGTAACCAATAAATCGAGCGCTGAATTAACTTGTTGATTATTTAATGCGGAACTTATTTTAGTCATACCGGCATTGTAGGAAGCGGCTGCATTTATCCAACTTCCGTATTTCAGATAGGCGGTTTGGAAATAACGGCAAGCGGCATCCGTCGCTTTCTCGATATGATAACGTTCATCCACTTCGGAGTTTATTTCCAATCCGTTCTCTTTCCCGGTGGATTCC
>JGI24699J35502_11133692_pt1 | contig 13650 bp, 13 predicted proteins | sample TergutMp193P4_FD_35502 | JGI IMG/M metagenome (IMG submission 35502) | reverse complement strand
AGGCGGTTTTACCTTGTTTTAACCGCTCATCATCAAGCACAAATCCTTTGGTAATAAATTCTTTCAACGTTTTTGTCGCCCATTGACGAAAAGCAGTTGCTTTAGCAGAATTTACACGATATCCAACATAATTATATCAAGGTTATAAAACTGAGTATTGTAGTTTTTGCTGTCTGCGGCAGTTAGTAAGAATTTCTTACATACTGAAATTTTTTCTAATTCAGCGCTTTCAAATATATTTTTAAGTGCATAGTAATATTTTCACGCGAAGTGTCAAACAAAGAAGCCGTCGCCTTCTGCGTAAGCCAAATTGTTTCGTCATTTACAACCACATCAATTTTTAAGTTTTCCTGCGGTGTATTGTAGATTAAAAATTGAAATTTTTTATTCATCATTGCCTTCTTTTTTTATGATTTCCCAACTTCCCGTTTTGTCAGAGCCGACACGAGAAATGGCACATTTTTCCTTTAATTTTTTATCCATCAATCCCCTTCATTTAATATTAGTAATATCTTTTAGTTTCACTATTCTATCATTCCCCCATGATTAAAGTTTCCAAGTCCTTCAAAATCTCAGTTTCCATTCTTTAAATCTTCTAATTTACGAAGCCTAACGGTGACTTTTGTATTGTATAACTCTTTAATGTATATTATTTTATGTATTTAAAAATATCTAAATCATTTAATTCTTGGTACGAGCCTCTACTTGGATGGCGAGGATTGCCCTTTGCAGTAAAATTACCAATCTGCTTCCATTGGGGATTATACTTGGATACAGTCTTTACTATATCTATAAAACACTGTTTCAAATAATCTATTTTCAAAATAGTATCACCAAATGCTGCTAATATAGTCACATTTGAATGAGTTCTAATTATATTTTCTATGTTTGCTAAATTCTTTTTATGCAATAATTTATCAAATTCTTTTGGCAAACTGTCAGGGTTAGTAGCTCGCTGAGGGTAAACATTAAGCATTAAGAACCCGTTGAATCCGTTTCTGTGCATATAGCCTAATACTCGTCTAATTGTAGCATCGGGTATTTTGTCATTTGCTATACTCGGATTAACACCAATTACTATCAATGGATTTGAATTGTCAAATCCTAATATGAAACGAGCCGAATTATCTTTATTGTTTATGTATGTATTAATTTCATATCTCATAATGTTTTGCCATTGTTTACCGTTCTTTTAGTATTCATAAGTATCTATAAATACTCATACGTTCCACTTTACCGTCATTTAAGTTCCGATACAAACTTGATACAAATATATGATAAAAAACAATAAAAACAAGTAAAATTAATAAATATTTAAAATTAAAAAACCGCAGTAAATCACTTGCTTACTGCGGCTTTAATTATTGATTATCGTTGATAATCGCTTTTTATTTTACTTCCTCAAAATCCACATCCGTTACTCCGTCGTTGCTTGATTGACCGCCTTGATTTGTATCAGGACCGGGACCTTGTTGTTGAGCGTTTCCAGATTGTGCTTGTGCATTGTACATTTCTTGACTTGCAGCTTGGAAAGCAGTATTAATATCATTCAAAGCCGAATCGATAGCCGATAAATCCTGTGATTTATGAGCGTCTTTCAAGCGTTCTAAAGCCGATTCGATGGTTGCACGTTTGTCGGCTGGCAGTTTATCGCCAAAATCTTTCAATTGTTTTTCCGTCTGGAAAATCATACTATCGGCTTGATTTACCTTTTCGATTTTTTCTTTTTCTTTTCTGTCGGATTCCGCATTTGCTGCAGCTTCGTCTTTCATCCGCTTGATTTCGGCATCGCTTAAGCCGCTTGATGCTTCAATACGAATGCTTTGTTCTTTTCCTGTCGCTTTGTCTTTAGCGGAAACATTCAAAATGCCGTTAGCATCAATATCAAACGTTACTTCAATCTGAGGTACGCCGCGAGGAGCAGGCATGATTCCATCCAAATGAAACCGGCCTATAGTTTTGTTATCTCTTGCCATCGGACGTTCACCTTGCAAAACATGAATTTCTACTGAAGGTTGATTGTCGGCTGCAGTAGTGAATGTTTCGGACTTCTTTGTCGGAATGGTAGTGTTAGCTTCAATGAGTTTTGTCATTACGCTACCCATCGTTTCGATACCTAACGAAAGCGGAGTGACGTCGAGCAACAGTACATCTTTTACATCGCCCGTAAGAACAGCTCCTTGAATTGAAGCTCCAACTGCAACAACTTCATCTGGATTCACTCCTTTGGAAGGAACTTTTCCGAAAGTTTTTTCAACAATTGCCTGAATAGCCGGAATACGGGTCGAGCCTCCCACTAAAATTACTTCATCAATATCTGATGCTTTTAAACCGGCGTCTTTCAAAGCTTTTTCGCAGGGAGCTACCGTAGCCTGAATTAACCGATCGGCTAATTGTTCAAATTTGGCGCGAGTCAATGTGACAACCAAATGCTTCGGCATTCCATCTACCGGCATAATATATGGCAGATTAATTTCCGTTGAAGTTGAACTGGAAAGTTCGATTTTGGCTTTTTCTGCAGCTTCTTTTAAGCGTTGCAAAGCCATTGCATCTTTCCGTAAATCTAAGCCTTCATTTTTCTGGAACTCGTCGGCCAACCAATCAATGATAAGATGGTCAAAGTCGTCGCCTCCCAAGTGCGTATCGCCATTCGTCGATTTTACTTCAAACACTCCGTCACCTAATTCCAATATAGAAATATCGAACGTTCCGCCCCCCAAATCAAACACTGCGATTTTCATATCTTTGTTTGATTTATCCAAGCCATAAGCTAAAGCGGCAGCTGTCGGTTCGTTGATGATACGCGCTACTTTCAACCCTGCTATTTCTCCGGCTTCCTTAGTTGCTTGCCGTTGCGAATCGCTAAAATAAGCCGGTACTGTAATAACAGCTTCGTTTACTTCTTGTCCTAAATAATCTTCAGCGGTTTTCTTCATTTTTTGAAGAATCATCGCCGAGATTTCTTGAGGCGAGTACATACGTCCATTTATGTCTATTCGCGGCATATTATTATCACTGCGTACTACCTTATAAGGAACGCGGGCAATCTCTTTTTGTACTTGATCGAATGATTCACCCATAAACCGTTTAATCGAGAATACAGTCCGAGTTGGATTGGTTATCGCCTGCCGTTTTGCAGGATCTCCAACTTTACGTTCACCATTATCTAAAAATGCGACAATCGAAGGAGTTGTCATTTTGCCTTCACTATTCGGAATAACGACAGGTTTATTTCCTTCCATCACTGCCACACACGAATTAGTCGTTCCTAAGTCAATTCCAATTATTTTTCCCATAATTTTTTGTTATTTAAGCGTTTATATTTTTGTTTTATTTTTTACAAGCTATACGTTAATAGAGTTAGCAAATGCTATGCCAAGTAAATATATGTATATTTTACTGACTAAATGTCATATTTAAAAATATTTAGCCTATTTCGCCAATAATTTGTATTTTTGCAGCCAGAAATAATATGAAAATATTTATTCCCATACTATTCATATTTATCTTAAGTTTTCATAATTTAAGAGCATCGGAAGGCAAAGAAGAAAAACCTGTTTCTCACGAATGGCAATTAGGAGGAATGATTCATCGAGGAAAAACTGTCAAACATTCCAGTTTATTAGCTCCAATCATTGAACACCCAACAATAGGAGGTGAAATTTTCCTGTCAAAACAAACTTATGGCAAGTATCGTTGGAATGCTTTTTTCAATTATCCCGAATATGGCATTAGTTATAAATATTCAGACTTAGGAAGTTATAATTATACAGGAAACGCTCATTGTTTATTTCCGTATCTGAATTTTCATTTATTCAGCAATAAGAGCCGTGTGAATCTCAATTTCAGAGTTGGAGCCGGATTCGCATACGTGGAAAAAATATTCGACGCTGAAAGCAATCCCTTAAATTATGCTTTCAGTACACATTTAAATGTAGTGCTCGACGGACAATTACAAGGCGTATGTAAAATAAGCAATACTTGGTCTTTTATTGCAGGCGCTGGAATTATGCATATATCGAACGGAGCCTATAAAATGCCTAATTTAGGATTGAATAATCTTAGTTTATTTACCGGCATCAGCAAATCGTTCGGGAAAGAAAACCGATTAATAGCTTCCGGAAATAAAATAAACGAAAAAAACAAAAATTGGGCTTGTTCCGTTTTTCTATTGGGAGGAATAAAAGAAATAAACCCAATTGGAGGTAAGAAATATTTTGCCGGCGATTTTAATGTAGAAGTGACAAAAAAACATCTCCAATACACTCGTTTCGGACTTAGCTTAGATGTCACCTATGATACGTCCGAATACGATTGTATTGTTTTTCAATCCCTTCCGGCGGTCGATCGTCTGAAAACAACAAGAATCGGTATCTCCGGCGGATATGGGTGGTTAATTGGAGATTTTTCCTTAGACTTATACTTTGGAGCTTATCTGCATGAACCCAATCCATTATACGGAAAGATTTACCAACGTACAAGCTTGCGCTATTCTTTATCTGACCGATTAAAATTGTCTGTTGCTTTTCGTAATCATAAAGGAAAAGCCGATTTCATCGGATTGGGATTAGGTTATCGCCTCACAAAATAAGTGAGGATTTCCTATACATTAACCAAAACGACCAGATATTTGGTCAAACTCCAGAAATTAGCCGGATCTAAAATATGCAGCTCTATCTGATTATTTGCGTCTTTAACAAATTCGTATGAACCATCAGGATGTTTAGAAACTAATTTCGCCTTTTTAGCCCATAATTGGATATTTGTTAATTTTTTAAAATCATTTACTTTGATAAAATAATCGCGATTAAAATTAGAACCTAATTGGTCATTAATCAATATTTTTTGATTTTTCAACTCATTTGAAGTTCCGAAGCAATAGTAAACCGTAGTGATTTCTTTTTGTTGTTGGTTAATGGTACGTTGCTGCGTATTCGATTGAACTCTTAATTCTTGTACATCTTTGGAAAGATTACTTACGCTTGTGCTCAAATCCGAAATTTGCTTATTTTTGTTTTCTAATTCCTCACTCATAGTTACTAATGCCATCGTTTTCTGGTCTAATTCGAGGCGAAGTTTATTTACCGTTTGTTGCAATTGGGCTGATTGTATAGATGAGTTTTTCAATTTATTTTCCAACTCTGCAAGCTTTTGTCTGTTTTTTTCCAAAGTTTCGGTAACAAACTTCATATCGGAATGAATTCGTTCTTTCGTAGTAGGAGCTAATTCACCCGGATTGTTGGATTGTACCGATAAATAATTTTCAGCCGACTTTATGCTCCTGAAATTGTCTTCAACTTCGTTTAGGAGTGAAAGAACTTCTTCCATCTCTGTTGTATTCTTAGCGCTAACTAACGCTAAAGAATCGTTTTGCGCTTGAAGTTTTTTATATTCCGATGAATTTTTTACGCAGGATGAAGAAAAAATCAAAGCGAATACAACTACCATGCCTAATAATACTTCTTTTTTCATTGTTCTTGTAATTTAAAATGTTTAATTATTTTTTTATTCTCTTTTCCGGCTACGACGATTACAAATTCGCCGCGCGGTTCATTTTCTGTAAACCAGTGAATTAATTCTTCCAAGCTGCCGTGAATGGTTTGTTCGTGCAATTTGGATATTTCTCTCGAAACGGAAGCTTTCCGTTCGCCGCCCAAACACTCGGCTAATTGCATCAACGTTTTAAGTACCCGAAAGGGAGATTCATAAAAAACCATCGTTCTGTTTTCGGTTGCCAATTCTTTCAAGCGTGTTTGTCTTCCTTTTTTTTGAGGAAAAAAGCCTTCGAATGAAAAACGGTCGATAGGAAGACCTGAGTTTACCAGCGCAGGAACAAACGCGGTTGCACCCGGAAGACATTCCACTGCAATGCCTTGCGCTACGCATTCGCGCGCAAGTAAAAAACCTGGATCGGAAATGCCCGGCGTTCCCGCATCGGAAACTATTGCTACGCTTGCACCCGATTTAATCCGGCTCACAATCCAATCGACAGTTTGATGCTCGTTGAATTTATGATGCGATTGCATTTGATTTTTAATATCAAAATGTTTCAATAAAAATCCGGTAGTTCTGGTATCTTCTGCCAAAATAAAATCTACTTCTTTCAAAATACGTACTGCTCTGAAAGTCATATCTTCCAAATTCCCCACCGGAGTGGGAACTACGTATAGTTTATTCTCTCCCGCCATTCTTCAGGCAAATCGTTTATCCAATAATTCTTTTAAAGCAATTCCGGAATCGCTGTTCCAAGAGATAGCATACTTTTTGTTCAAAAATTCCAAAACCTCGCTCAACGATTGAAATACGTTGAGATGAGCAAAAGTTTGATTCATTTCATCAGCATTTCCTTGGAACAAATCGCGCTGGAACATAAACCGGTCGTTCAGACTTAATGATTTCCCAAAATCGGCATTAATTTTCCTACCGATTGTATCGGCTAAAACATTGACCGACGGAGTTGATTTCTCCTCAGTCGTTTTCAATTCAAAAAACTCTTCGGGTTCTCTGATTTCGTTTACTTCATAATTTTCGTTTACCTCATAACTTTCGCTTTCAGTTTTCTTCAGATGTTCCTGCATCATTTGCAGTTGTAGGGCTTCAATTTCATAAACACCTGTCCTTAAACGATTGATGATGTCTATTGAAGAACTGAAAAACGAAAGCGGAAGTATCTCTTTGCATTGCGCTTCGCAAAAAGTTTTTTCCAATTCCTGAATTGTTTCTAAATATTGTTCAATTTTATCCTGAAATATCATAGTAAGTCTTCAAAATTAATGGTACAAAATTAGATAAATATTTTATTTATTCGATAAATTGGATGAAACTTTTTATAGTGTGACCTAAAAAATAGAAAGTTGTAAAAATTACAACTTATATACGTTATCGTCTTTTTAAAATATATTAAATTTGCAGAAATTTTATTTTATATATTGTACATGAAAAAAATCATTGCAGTATTTATTTTTGCTAATTTAGCTTTAGTAAGCAATGCGCAAGTATTTCAATTATCAGGTAAAGTAATTGAAAGCAATAACAATCCTGTTGAATTTGCAGAAATATTACTTTTGCAAAATAATACGATGACGGGGTATCAATTAACCGATGTAGATGGCAAATTTTTATTTAACACGGAAATTGGCAAATATTCGTTATTAATAAGACAATTGGGAGATACGCTTTATAAAGAAGATATTGATGTTATCCGTGATGTTGACTTGGGTATTATAAATGTACAACCGAAATCAAAACTATTGCAAGAAGTAACTGTTGTTACAAAGAAAAAACTCATGGAACGTAAAGCAGACAGAATGATTTTTAATGTAACCAATCTGCCAAGTACCGACGGCGGGGATGCGATGGAAATTCTTCGCATTACTCCGAGAATTATTATAGACAACAATAATATAACCATCGCAGGGAAAAGTTCAGTTAATGTGATGATTAATGATCGTCCTGTTAATCTTTCCGGCGACGAATTGGTTAATTTTCTGAAATCACTGCGAGCGAACGATATTCAAAGCATTGAAGTAATAACTACTCCACCGGCTAAATATGAAGCGGAAGGTGATAGCGGATTGATTAACATTGTAATGAAAAAAACCGCCATTGACACATGGAACGGCTCTGTTTTCGGCAATTACCTGCAAACAAAATATGCGCGTGGTACACTTGGCGGAAGTTTTAACTACAACAAAAAAGCCCTCTCATTTTATGCCAATGTCTCATATAATGATGGAAAGTCTTATATGGATGATGCTGGTTCTATTTTTTATCCGAGTTTAAAATGGGAAAGTAAAGGAGATTATATGAATAACTCTCATTCATTCAATGCGAGAACTGGTTTTGATGTTAATATTACCGACCATTGGACATTGGGAGCACAATATATAGGTAGTCTAAGCAATTCAAAATCAAACAATCATAGTCGCGTAAATTTATTTGATATTACCGATAATAGCGATGCCGGTTTAATAGATACTAAAACAGATGGGAAATCAAACTATGACATGCATTCAGGAAATTTTCATTCCATTGTTCAATTGGATTCTTTGGGTAGGAAAATCAATTTCGACTTTGATGTATTAACATACGATGCTAACTCCGATGCCACTTATAAATCGAATACTGAAGGCTCAAACGACAATCAAATACCGAACGGTTTTGCAAGTCAAAATAATATTCTTGACAGAAAAATAACCAATTATGCCGTACAAATAGATGTTGACCATCCGATTCATAAAATCAGTTTAAACTATGGGGTAAAACTTTCTTTTACTCATACTAACAACGATATACAAGTATATAATCTTAATTCAGGAACGCCCGTGAACGATCTTAATCAAAGCAATCGATTTCTTTATGACGAAAACACACAGGCTTTGTATGCTTCGGGAAGTGCTCAATTCGGCAAATTGTTGGTTCAAGCAGGCTTGCGCGCTGAGTACACGCAATTTACGGGAAATTCGGTAACAATAGATACCATTTTTAAAAAATCATACCTCGAAATTTTTCCTACTGCGTATTTGACTTACAGTTACAATGAAAAAAGTACCTTTTATTCCGAATACGGCAGGAGAATTAACCGACCTGGTTTTGATCAACTTAACCCTTTCCGTTCTTATTCAAGTCCGTATTATTATTTTGCAGGAAATCCCGAACTGCGTCCTTTTTTTACCAATAATTTATCGGTAGGATATGTTTACAACAATCAATTTCAGATGACACTTGACTATTCAACGGAGAAAGATAATTTTGGCGGAGGAATATCAATACTTGATAAAGATGGATATACACAAGTAGGCACACGCTTGAATTATTATGACGATTACAGTGCAGGAACAAGCATTGTTTACATATTCAATAAATGGAGTTGGTGGACAAGCCAAAACAGCGGTGCCCTCTATTATCAACACTCCGATTCAAAAATTTATCCGATTACGCCCAAATCATCAGAAGGTTGCTTCATCTATTTTCGAACAAACAATATTTTTTATCTTAATAAAAAACAAACGCTATCTGCAGGTTTTGACTTTACGATTATTCCGGAAAACAATTCAACAATGCTAACGCATAATTATACGCAAAAAAATCTGAATGCGTTTATTAAAATACTGTTTTTAAATAAAGCTCTTTCAGTTACGCTTACCGGAAATAATCTTCTGCAAGAATATTCATTTAATTGGCGTAGCGAGTCTAATGGAATTTTGCAGTATTCTAAAGGATACTACAATCCCTTATTTGGAAGATTGGCTGTTTCCTACAATTTCGGCAGTAAAAAAGTGAATGTACGGCAACACGAGGTAAGTAATGAAGAGGAAAAAAGTAGATTATAATTTTAATAATAACATAAGAAAAGAAATGAAAACAATAGTATTAACAATTTTCGCAATTATTTGGGCAAATACGGCTTTCACTCAAACAACAGAAAACAAGTATGACTACGTCGGATCTTATACCGAAGGTTTAGCCAAAGTAAAACTAAATGATAAATACGGCTTTATTGACGAAAAGGGAAAAGAAGTTATTCCGTTGAAATATGAAGAGGTACAAGATTTTAGCGAAGGTTATGCTGTCGTAAAATTAAATGGAAAACAGGGACTTATCGATAAACAAGGAAAGGAAATAGCACCATGTAAATATGATAAGGTTTGGACATTTTGTAACAATCGCTCAATCGTTCAATTAAACCATAAATACGGTTATATTGATGAAAGTGGCAAAGAAATTATTCCATTGAAATATGATAAAGCCGGATATTTTACAGATAATCGCGCATTAGTTGAATTGAACGATAAATACGGTTATATTGATGAAAACGGCAAAGAAGTTATTCCTCTAAAATATGATGATGCAGCACAGACTTTTAGCGCTTTTAGCGAAGGTCTTGCTTGGGTTAAGTTAAATGGTAAATATGGTTTTATAGAACCCAATGGAGAAGAGGTAATTCCTTTTATATATGACGGCGCCGGAAATTTCAACGATAGGCGTGCATGGATTAAATTAAATGATAAATACGGCTTCATTGATAAAGCCGGAAAAGAGATTACTCCCTTAAAATATGATGAGGCAAAAGATTTTCAAGAAAATCGGGCGATAGTAAAATTAAACGCTCAATACGGTTTCATTGATAAAACCGGAAAAGAAGTTATACCGATTAAATTTGACCGAGTAAACCTGTTTAATGCTATGAACAGTACGATTGTCGTATTCAACGGAAAATATATACTTATCGACAAGAACGGAAAAATTCTTTCCAAGGAATACGACTATGCCGATGAAGGTTTTTCTTGCAATTGTATAAGAGTAAGATCAAACAATAAGTGGGGTTTTATCGGTGAAAACGGAAAGGAAATTATTCCTTGCAAATATGATGATGCGGAAATGTTTCGCAATTGTCATGCATTGGTAACATTGAACGGTAAAAAAATGAATATAAACAGATAGAAAGAAATCTCAATTTCCCAACTCCAATTGATTTTTTATCAAATGATAATACTCTCCTTTATTGGCTACGAGTTGAGTATGGGCGCCGTGTTCTACTATTTGTCCGTTTTTCAAAACAATAATTTGGTCGGCATTCTTTACGGTTGAAAGCCGGTGGGCAATAATTAGAACTGTTTTCCCGACAAAAAATTCTTGTAAATTGATGTGGATAATTTTTTCGTTTTCCGCATCAAGCGCACTTGTAGCTTCGTCAAGAAAAATAAATTGAGGATTTTTGTATAAAGCTCTTGATATAAGAATCCGTTGAGTTTCGCCACCGCTTAACTGAATGCCGGAATTACCTATTTTTGTATCGAACTTCATAGGTAAATTGCCGATAAAGTCTAAAATATTAGCCAGTTTGCAGACATGAATTAACCGGTCAAAATCTATTTCATCATCTGATAGAGCAATATTTTCGGCTATTGTTCCACTGAAAATTTTTCCGTCTTGCAATACAACGCCGCAATTACTTCTCCATTCAGATGCAAAAATATCATTAATATTTTTGTCGTTCAAATAAATGTTTCCATCTTCAATAGGATAGTATGCCAAGAGCAATTTCAGTAAAGTGGTTTTTCCGCTTCCGCTTGCTCCTACGATGGCTGTGACAGTATTTTTTTTAATTGAAAAACCGATATTTTGTAATACATAAGGACTGAATTTGCCGGGGTACTTGAACGATAAATTCCGAATGTCTATCTGATCAATCGAGGTATTCTCGATGTGATTCTTTTTCCCGGCATCTTCGTCTTCATTATTATGAATTTCGATAAAAAATTGACGCCTATCAATTGATACATATTCAGGAACAAAGAACATAATTCCAATTCATTTAATCTTTCCTGCAATTTAGTAATATGATTTATGGTTTTATTCTGAGCATTGTTTATTTTAATTTCGGGCATATTCATTATAAATTCATAAACAATATTATTGTTTTCCGATTGTTTAAGAAATTTGGCATATTCCAATACCGCTCTTTTATTTAGAAACAAAAACACCCATACTATTGACAGTGCCGTTAGTATCAAATAGACAGAAAATATGATTACATTGTAATACAAGAGAATTGAACCAAAAATCAAAATATTCAATATGCTTAACAATAATTCAATCCCTTTCCATGTAACAAATTGTTGAATGGTATTTTGGTCTTCAATACGCTGTAATGTTTCGGTATTCAGGCGTGTATCGAAGAAATTTACAGGCAATTTCATTAACTTTTTCAACAACGTTTGTTTTAAATCAATGCTCAATATAAAATTAAACTTCGTTAAAATTAAATTGCTGAAGAAATTGGAGATAAAATAAGAAATAAACAAAACAAACTGCGCTAAAAGAAAATACATCACTATACCGATTTGTTTCGAACCAATACCATCGTCAATAACTCGCTGAAAAATAAAAGGAATTGCCCAATTTGCAGCCAATCCAATAATTATTAAAACTATCGCAAGCAGGTATCGTGATTTGTTTTTTTGTAAAAAGTTCTTTATTTGCGGATAGATTGGAAAAGAGGACAACGATTTTTTACCGGCATCCAGTAAATATGTTTTTTCAAAATTTTCATCAGGTTGCAAAACTATAGCAATACCTTTGGGATTTACTCCTTTCCACGTAGATTCAAAATCGTCTTTGTGAAGTTTTACACGTCCGTAGGACGGGTCGGCAAGATGAAAAAGATTGCCGCTTTTGGATTTGGCTACACGCTCGTAAACCAAAAAATGCTCTTGTTTCCAATACAGTATTACAGGAAACGGAAACGTTTGCAACTCTTCCGTAGTTAATTTTAAAACATTTGCAGTAAAACCCATTTTTGATATTTTGCCAAACTCTATGGAAATCAATTAATAGCTACTTTTTAGCCATTTCTTTTTCTATGGATAACAAATCATCCGCAATTTTATAGGTATCTTCTATATTTTCTTCCGTGAAATTAATCCTGACTCTAACAAACATTTCATTTTCCACTAATTTTTTAATGTTATTTATAATCGTACAATATGAACCTTTCTTTTTGTTAACAAAACGAACTTTATCATGATTTTCGCGATAACCGTCCAGCGTAATATGAAAATGCGCTTTTAGTTGCTTTTCATTAAGAAAGTTTATAAATTTGTCATTTATCAAATATCCGTTTGTTGTAAATCCAATAGTGAACTGCTTATCGAAGTTTTTCATTACTGAAACGAAGTTATTAATAATGTTGCTTATGATATCCACATTCATTTTTGATTGCTTTATATGCGTTTCATAACAATACCAGCATTTGAGATTGCAATTTATGATAGGATTTATAGTTAAATAATACATATTCCTATTTTCGTCAATATCAGAAACTATCTTTTTTACTTCCTCTACTTCGTCAATATCATCTTTGATAAGAAAATTATTTTTTATTAAGTAATTGTAGAAATCGGGATGTATATTGATTAAATTATCTATCCCGTCTTGTGTTTCTCGAATCAAAATATTTTTAAGTTCCGGATCTAAAAAAATAAATTTTTTTTCAAAAGTATTGTATAATACGAACTTATTCTCATACGAAATTATTGAATTAAATTGGCTGTATTTCATTTGTTTATCTATTATATATGTTGACTACAGATTATTTCGATTTGCATTTTACTACATAAATGTATAGTAACGATATGGTTTCTTTTTTCACATAAGGCTGTTCTTCACAAGAACAGCCTTAAATAAAGATTTTCAATTTTTACAATAATGCCTCTTGTCGTGTTATCTAATCTATCTGCATTTTGTTATCCTATTTCAAGCCGACATAGGACCACCACAACCAGAAGCATTATTATTAACAACAATAATACAATCACACCCTGCAACCATGTTATTTACGATAGGAACTTGAAGAGTAGCTTTTCCTCCTAAATTTAAGTTTTCGCTATAAACTGGAGAAAATCCACCTTTTAATAAAGCGTTTCCTTTTGAATCTAAAGTTTCAAATATTTCAATATTAAAACTTTTTGTTTTTACAAATTCAGTTTTCATGACGAGACATTCATTCATTGTTAGCAGGGACACGCACAACCGGCAACATTATTATTAATAATAACGTGAGTTCGATGTAATAAAACTGCAAAAATATTTGTAAAATAACGGGATTTTGTTTACCTTTAAGGTATTAATATACTTTAAGTTAAACGA
>JGI24699J35502_11133693_pt1 | contig 13656 bp, 11 predicted proteins | sample TergutMp193P4_FD_35502 | JGI IMG/M metagenome (IMG submission 35502) | reverse complement strand
GCATCCGGGTCATGGCCGGCACCGACACGATGGGTACCTCCGCTTTCGGATTGGTGAAAGCCGCGGAGGCTTTGGGGTTTTCAGCCCGCGGAGTACGCGCGACGGTCGAAACCCTGCTGACATCGGACAATCTCGTTCTTCCCGCGATCGCACATGTGACGAGTGAAGAGGGATTGCCCCACTTCGTCGTGATCCAGCGAATCCGAAACGGTACGGTCACGATTTCCGACCCGGAACACGGGATCCGTACCCTTTCCGCGTCGCAGTTCGCCCGGCTCTGGTCCGGGGTGCTGATCCTCCTGGTGCCCTCCGCCGAAGGGGTACGGCGGGGTGCGGGCGAGTCCACAGTACGGCTTTTCACCGGGCTGCTTAAAGGGCAGGGGAAACTGCTCTCCGTCATCGCGCTCGCGTCGGCGGCGGTCACGGCGTTGGGGATCCTGGCCGCCTTCTACTTCAAAGTGGTCATCGACCAAATCCTCCCGGGCGACATGCGGTCCGTGCTCACAGCCGTCTCCCTCGGGGTCATTGCGTTGTACCTTGTCAGAACCGGAATGGATGCCGTACGCTACCGACTGGTCCTCCGGGTTCAGAATCGGATCGACCTTCGTCTCGTACTGGGGTACTACGACCATGTCGTCGGACTGCCCATGTCGTTCTACGGGACCCGTCGCGTGGGCGACATCATCTCCCGGTTCGGGGACGCTTCGAAAATCCGTGATGTGTTGGCGGGTGCGACCGTCACAGTGTTCGTTGACGTGGTGATGTCGATCGGCGGGTGCGTCGTCCTCGCGGCACAAGACATCGTGCTTTTCTGGATTGCTGCGGGGTTGGCAGCGCTTCATGGCCTGTTGGGGGCGGCGGTGTGGAAACCTGTGCACACGCTCAACGAAGACATGATGGAATCCAATGCGAGAGTGACCGCTCATTTCGTTGAGACCATCGAGGGTGCGGAGACGGTCAAAGCGTACAACGCTCAAACCCAGGTCATCGGCACAGCAGAATCGCTGTACACGTCGTACCTTAAAAAGGTCTTCCGCTACGGGCGATGGCAAAACGCCCAATCCGTGATATCCGACGCTCTGGGCATGGTCGGTACCGCCGTCATCATCTGGGTTGGAGCGGTACGGATCCTCTCCGGCGACATGACGGTTGGTACATTGGTGGTGTTCACCACACTGTTGGCCTACTTCCTGGACCCCGTACGCAACCTGATGAATCTCCAACCGGAGGTACAATCCGCTGCCGTGGCCGCCCGCCGTCTCGCGGACATCCTCGTTTTGGAGCCCGAGAACCTGGGCGCGAATAGGGGTTTCGAATCGATTCAAACCCCGATTCGCGCCCCGTACGCCCAAACAGCGCTCCCGCCGATCGACCACCCGATCCAGATCAGCCATGTGACATTCAGGTACGGTTCGCGTGAGCCTGTCCTCCAGGATGTGTCGCTGACGATCGAACCAGGCGCCGTGGTCGGGCTCGTGGGGGAATCCGGGTCCGGGAAGACGACTGTGGCGAAACTGCTGATGAAGTTCTACACGCCCGAGTCCGGAGACATTCGGTTCGGTGATGTGCCTATCGACAATGTCACGGCACAGTCGGTGCGTGAGAGGATCGCGTACATCGGACAGGACACACATTTTTTCTCAGGCACCATCGAAGCCAATCTGCGCCTGGCACGCCCGGGCGCCACCCCCGAGCAGATGATCAGGGCCGCGCGGATGGCCCAGGCCCACGATTTCATCATGGCCATGCCGGGGAGGTACAAAGCGTTGCTGGAAGAGGATGCCGCCAACCTCTCTGGAGGGCAGCGCCAACGTCTGGCGATTGCCCGAGCCCTGCTGCGACAAGCAGATATGCTCATCCTCGATGAGGCGACATCCAACATGGATTCCATTTCGGACAAAGCGGTGTCCGACGTCATCCGCAGGCTGAGACGCGGCACCACGAGGCTCGTCATCGCTCACCGATTGAGCACAGTGGTCGCCTGCGACCGGATCTACGTGATGAGCGCCGGGAGGATCGTCGAGACGGGGACGCATGAGGAGTTGCTTGCCTTGGGCGGGGTGTACACGAAGCTGTGGCAGGCTCAGTACGCGCGCCAGGCACGAATCGGATCCGGGTTAAGACAGACGATATCCCATGTTCCGCACAGTTTCGAGCGCCTCAGCGCCAATCTTCCGCCGGAGGTACCGCACATAGACATCGACAATGTTCGATCCAGGGTCGAAGTCCAATCCCCACACAGTTGACAACAGTTGTTCCCGGCTGAGGACTTGGCCGGGATGGCGCAGGAAGGTCTCCAGCAGCGCGAACTCCCGGGCCGACAGGTCGATGCTCGTTCCATTCACACTCGCCCGTCGGGTGCCCAGGTCGAGGCTGATGTCGTTGTGGGCCAGCACGAGAGGGGATTGGGCACGGTTGGCGCGCAGCCGCAAGCGTATTCGCGCCAACAGCTCGTCGAAGCTGAAAGGCTTGCTCATGTAATCGTCTGCACCCGATGTCAGCCCGGCCACCGTGTCGGCGGCTGATGAGCGGGCGGTCAGGATGATCACAGGGGTGGTCAGGCCCTGGCCGCGCATCCCCTCGAGGACCTCGAACCCGGACATGTCGGGCAGCCCCACATCCAGGATGACCAGATCGATGGGCTGGGTCGTGGCAATGTACAATCCTTCACGTCCAGTGGCCGCCACCACGGATGCGAATCCGGCGGCCTTCAAGCCTTTGGCGACAAAAGCCGAGATCAGGGCTTCGTCCTCGATGATCAGAATCTGTGTCATGGCTGCCCCCTCAATGGCAGGTGGATAGTGAAAACCGACCCCTCACCCAGGGTTGACTCGCATTCGACCCGCCCCTGGTGGGAAGTGGCAATAGCTTTGACGATGGCGAGCCCCAACCCCGAGCCGGTGCCCGCCGAACCCCGTACATGGCGGTCAAAGATATGTTCCCGGTCGGACGCATCGATGCCCTGCCCCTCGTCGCGTACCCACAACAGCAGTTCGTCATCGTCGACCGCGCTGCCCAGCGCGACAACGCTGCCCGGCTCAGAATATTGGACGGCATTGGCCGCGAGTTGCAGCCACGCCTGGCTGATCCTTCGCGGGTCCAGCCATGTGGCCGTCTCCGCGACTGAGTCGAGCTGCCACTGGCGTGCCCCCAGAGTCGTCGCCTTCGTCAGGGTCTCATCGGTCAACTGGACGACGTCGGTCATCTCGGGGCGTAGGAGATCGGGTTGTTTGCTGCGTGCCAGGGTGAGCAGATCGTCGACCAACCCGCGCATCCGATCCATCTCGGAGATGACGAGGTCGCGGGTCGCCCGGGCTTCCGCGGGGTCGTCGAGGTCGATCAGTTCAAGATGGCCGCGGGCGATCGTCAATGGAGTACGGATCTCATGGCCGACATCGTCGAGGAGTTGGCGCTGTCCTTGTACGGACGCTTCCAGCCGGTCCAACATCGAATTGATGGTTTGTGCCAGGGCGGACAAGTCGTCGTGGCCGGTGACGGGGATGCGCTGTGAGGTGTCCGTGGAGGTGATGCGTTCAGCCGTCAGGCGTACTGTGGCGATCGGGCGCAGCAGGTGGCCGACGAACAGCCAGATGATGATGGTGACCAGGGCCACAGAGGCGGCACCGACGATGGCGTACGCGGTGTAAATCGGGGTGAGCACAGCCATTTCCTGATCCACATCCACGACATGGACCAGAGCCGCTGCAACGGTCTGGCCGGGCAGGTCGACGGGGATGACGGCGTACGCCCAATCGTGGCCCGAGGTAGACAATTGACCGTACGTCACTGTGTCCAGGCTTGTGAGAGGGGTCACGGTTGAAACCAGTTCAGGGTCGTTCTCCGGGCGGATGGCAACTCCGGGCTGTGCCGTCCATTCGATCTGCCCGTCGACGATCGCGAGCGCGCCCTCCTCGGGGGCGAGGACGCTGCGTTGGAGGGCGGCGACCAACAGGGAGTCGGGATCGGACCACGACCCACCCGTCTGGGGGTCGGGTTCGCTCGCCAATTGGCGCAGCGAGGCCACACTCAGCTCGAGGTGACTCATGATGTGGCGTTCGGTGCTGGTCCGTCCCCACAAGACGACGATCATTCCGGAAACGAACAAGGCCAATGCAGTGAGTGTGACGACTGCGATGATGACACGGGCGTGGACGCTGATTCCGGGAAGGCGATCGTGGGCGCTCATGGTCAGTGATGGCCCGCGCCGTGTTCCGGTTCGGCTGGGTGGACGGGGGTGCCATGGTCATGGTCGTCGTGGGAATCCTGGGTTCCAGCGGCGGCGCCGCCGGATGTGCCGGTGTTTGTGTCGCCTGACACAGATGTGCCGGTGTTTGCGTCGTCCGCCCCGAATGTGCCAGGAATCGTGTCCCCGGATCCAGAATTATCCGTACTCCCAGATGTGCCCGTGTCTGAGCCATCAGATCCGGATGTGTCTGTGTCCCCGGGGGAGGCGGCTGGGATGGTGACGGTCACAGCCGGTTCGGATTGGGGTAGTGCGACCGTGCCAGGCCAGACCACGACCATGACGGTACCGACAACGGCTAAGCATGCTGTACCCAGTGCCGTCCATCTCAGCAGTGGTTTCATCGCTGGCCCCCTTCATTGGCTGCCTATCAAAGAGTGTACAGATTATTCCATCACACCGGTCAGAATCCACCGTGAGGTTGAGATGAGAAACCTCTCATCCACGAAATCATGGATCAGTCGGAAATCTTGACTTCCGTACGGTCCCCGCTCCAAAGGGTGTGGAAACTGCCCGGCTCGTCGATGCGCCGATACGTGTGGGCGCCGAAGAAGTCACGCAAGCCCTGGGTGAGGGCGGCGTTGACGCGGGAGGAGCGTATCTGGTCGTAGTACGACAGGGCTGAGGAGAAGCCTGGAACGGGGACTCCGGCTTCGACGGCGCGGGCGACGACGGTACGCCAGGCCTCTTGGGCGCGGGCGAGTTCGGCCGCGATTGACGGGGCTTGAAGCAAGGTGACGAGGTTGCCCGCGGCGTACTCGTTCGCGATCCGGTCCAGCAGTTTGGCGCGGATGATGCACCCCGCTCTCCAAATCCTGGCGACGGAAGCAATGTCGATGTTCCATCCGTACTCAGCTGCCGCGACCTTGATCTCGTGCAAGCCCTGGGCGTACGCGACGACTTTCGAGGCCCACAATCCCTGCCGGATCTGATCGACGAATTCCACACGGTCCTCAACCTTGATGAGGGGTTCGGGGCCGGCCAGGGATGTTTGTCCGGCCAACCGCAGATCCGGGGTCGATGACGCGGCCCGCGCGAAGACGGCTTCGGCGATGGCGGCGGCTGGTACCCCAAGGTTCAATGCCTCTTGGACGGTCCATGTCCCGGTGCCCTTCATCCCGGCGGCGTCGACGATGACATCGACCAGGGGACGTCCGGTTTTCGCGTCCACCTGGCGCAGAACCTCGGAGGTGATCTCGATGAGGTACGAATCCAGGTCGCCGGTGTTCCACGCGGCGAAGATGTCGGCCATCTCGGCGGCGGAGAACCCACAGGCTTTCAACAGTTCGTACGCCTCCCCGATGAACTGCATGTCGGCGTACTCGATCCCGTTGTGGACCATCTTGACGAAATGCCCGGCCCCGTCGGTGCCGATGTAGGTACAGCAGGGTTCACCCTCGTACTTCGCTGAGATGTCCTCCAGGATCGATCCCACATAACGGTACGAATGCTCGGATCCGCCAGGCATGATCGACGGACCTTCCAGGGCGCCGACCTCGCCCCCGGAGATTCCCGTGCCCACGAAATGAAGGCCGAGTTCGCGCAGCCGGGCCTCACGGCGGCGGGTGTCCTGGAAGAAGGAGTTGCCCCCGTCGACGATGATGTCGCCCTCGTCGAGAAGCGGGATGAGAGAGTCGATGGTCGCGTCGGTGGCGGCGCCGGCCTGGACCATGAGGATCATCCGGCGCGGCCTGGCCAACGACGCCACGAAGTCCTCCAACGATTCCGCCACAATGAAGCCCTCTTGCGGGAAGTCGGCGGCGACGGCGAGAGTTTTGGCGGTCGTGCGGTTGTGGATGGCTGTGCGGTACCCGTGGTGGGCGAGGTTGCGGGCGAGATTGGAGCCCATGACGGCCATGCCGATGACGCCGATCTGGGCGGAGCCTTGTTGCACTGACATCGTTCTCCTCACATTCAGGGACGTTTCCCGGGACAGGGCCCGGTGGAGTTGCGTACGATCAATTTGACAGGGATCGTGATGGGGGCTGCGGCTTGTGGTTTCGCACCCCCCAGCATGGAGACGATGTGTTTGACGGCGGTGTCACCGAGGATGCCCATCGGTGCGGCGATCGTCGTCAGGGACGGGGTGACCAGGTCGGAGGAGAAAATGTTGTCACAACCGATGATGGAGATGTCAGCTGGGATGGAGTACCCCTTTTGCATCAACGCCCTCATCAACCCCATGGCTGTCAGGTCGTTGTAGCAGATGACGGCGCTGGCGTGGCGCGCGATGATCTGGCTGGCGGCGGAAGCGCCACCTTCCACAGTCGGCAGGACCGGGCCCACACGGTGGGCGGTGAATCCCATGGACGCCGCGGCCGCCCGTACCGCGAGCCATCTCATCCCGGAGATCCACGAAGCGTCGGGTCCGGCCAGATAATGGACGGTGGAGTGTCCCAGCTGCAGCAGATGGGCGATGGCCTGTTTCATCCCGTGGGCGGTGTCGGGCACCACGCAGGGAAGACCGCCGACGTACCTGTTCAGAACAACGACCGGGTGGCTTTTCGCGATGGAGCGCAGGACGGTGTCGGACATCCGCGACGACGCCACGACAAGCCCGTCGACAAGGGGAAGCATCCGATCGAGATTGCCCCGCTCCCTGGTGACCGACTCCTGGGCGTCCATGAGAAGCATCGTGTAATCCGCCTTCGCCGCCTGGGCTTCTGCTCCGCGGAGGATCCCGAAGTAGAAAGGATTGGTGATGTCGGCGACGGTCATGCCGATCGTACGATGGCGGCTGGTCACGATCGGGCGGAAAATGGAGTCCTCCCTGTACCCCATTTCGGCGGCGACGGCGCGCACATGGTCCGCTGTACGTACAGACACTCTGCCTGGGCGGGAGAAAGTACGCGAAACAGTGGACGGGCTGACTCCAGCTGCGACAGCAACTTCGTATATGGTGACCGGACGGTCCGGAATCTCAGATGTCACGGAACCAACATTACATGACCTGGCAACAGATGGCAACGCTCCCCGGATCCAGGATTAAGGAAACATCTGCCACAAGAGCACCCCCCATCGGCCTCATGTGGCAATAATTGATCCATGGTTGCACAACTTCATCTGCACCCGGATCGTCTTTTCCCTCCTGATCCGGGCGTTCGTTCCATCGCGCGTCACCTCTATGAGTCGATCAGGGACCTGCCCATCCTTTCCCCTCATGGCCATGTTCCGCCAGCGTGGATCGCGGATGACGCTGCCTTCACAGATCCGGTGAGCCTGTTGCTCAGCCCCGACCACTACATCAACCGTCTTCTCCACGCCGACGGGGTGTCATTGTCAGACCTCGGTGTGCCTCCCGGCACCCCGCTCAGCGAAGAGCAGGCACGGAAAGCGTGGAAACTTTTCTGTGCTCGATGGCCCCTGTTCCAGGGCACCCCCATGAAGTACTGGATGGAGGAGGTCCTGGCTGATATTTTCGATATCGACGTGCGTCCCAGCGAGGAGACCGCGGACATCATCTATGACCGGATCTCCGAAGCCATCGCAACCCCCGGATTTCGTCCACGCGCCCTCATGGACCGTTTCAACATCGAGTTCATGGCAACCACCGACGACCCTTGTGACGATCTGGCGCATCATGACAAACTGGCCCATGATCCAGGTTTCACCCATCGGGTCGTGCCGACTTTTCGTCCTGACCGTTACTGCGAACCCTCCCGTCCCGATTGGGTCGAATTGGTCACGAGACTGGGTGAGGTATCCGGCGCCGACACCACCACGTACGCCGGATGGGTGTCGGCCATGGAGAACCGCCGGGCGTACTTCAAAAACCATGGCGCGGTGTCGAGCGACCATGCGCACGCCGATGTCCAAACTGAGCCTCTGACACCGGATGACGCAGAAAAAATCTACATGGCGGCCTGGGCGGGGCGCGCCAACCCCATCGAGGCGAAAGCGCTGCAACAAACCATGCTATTTGAGCAGGGCCGCATGGCCGCGGACGACGGTCTGACGATGACCGTGCATCCGGGCGTGTACCGCAACCACCACACGCAGACCTTTGAGACCTACGGGCCTGACGTGGGGTGCGACATCCCGATGTCGGTGGAGTTCACCCGTGCGTTGCATCCCCTGCTGGACGCCTTCGGCGCCAATCCCAATTTCACATTGGTGCTGTTCACGATCGACGAGACGACCTATTCGCGCGAGTTGGCTCCGTTGGCCGGGTTCTATCCAGCGGTGTACGTGGGTGTGCCGTGGTGGTTCATCGACGCCCCCGACGCCATCAGGCGTTACCGCGCGGCGGTCACTGAAACGGCCGGGTTCTCACGCACGTCGGGTTTCATCGACGACACGAGAGCCTTCTTGTCCATCCCCGCACGCCACGACATGTCCCGGCGCCTGGATTGCGGATACCTGGCCCAACTGGTCGCCGAGCATCGGTTGGAAACCGACGAGGCGCTGGAAGCGGCGTACTGTCTGGTCGAGGTCAATCCCAGAAGAGTTTTCCATGTGTGAGACCCACGAAATGTCCATTCCTGCGAGACTGTCCCGCAGAAACGGCCGTCCCGCGGCGCCGGTGCGGATCGTCCATCTGGGGCTGGGCAACTTTTTCCGCGCACACACATGTTGGTACACCGAGCATGCGCCGGACGCCGTCGGGTGGGGGATCGCCGCCTTCAGCGGACGTACGGCAACCCATGTCGCAGATTTACGCGCTCAGGATGATGTGTACACCCTCATGACCCAGGGGAGGATGAATGCTCGATTCCCTGACGGCCCCGAGTATTCCACCGAGATCATCTCGGCTCTGTCGAACGTCCACACAGCCCAGGACCTGCAGGCGTGGAGGGGCTATTTCGCCGACCCTGGGGTGTGTCTGATCACATCGTCGATCACTGAGGGCGGATACGTGCGCGACGCCCAGGGGAACCTCGACCTGGGCGTGGCAGCCGTCCAGGCGGATGTCGGGGCATTGAGAGCCGACCCTGCCGGGGCGGTCGTCACCACCGCTCCGGGCAAGTTCATTGCAGGTTTGCTGGCTCGCAGATCCGCCCAAGCGGGACCAATCACGTTCGTGCCCTGCGACAATGTGGTCAGCTCGGGACAGATGGCATGTACGGTGGTCACTCAAATGGCTGAAGCTGTCGACCCGGGCCTCAGTCAGTGGATCAAAGACAATGTGGGTTTCATCTCCTCCATGGTCGATCGGATCACGCCCAATCCGACGCCGGCCGATTTCCAACGGGTGACCGAGCTCACCGGGTACGCCGATCCCGCCGCGGTGGTGACCGAGCCCTTCACGGAATGGGTGCTGGAAGGGCAGTTCCGTACTCCTCGACCGGCGTGGGAAGCGGCGGGCGCGCAGTTCGTCGACGACATCGTCCCCTTCGAGCATCGCAAACTCTGGTTGTTGAATGGGGCTCACTCCTTGATGGCGTACGCGGGTCCTCTCCGCGGCCATGAGACCGTCCAGCAGGCCATCACCGACCCTGTGATCTGTGCATGGGTCAATCAGTGGTGGGATGAGGCGGGCCGCCATCTTCCCTTCTCGGAAGGGGATGTACGCGCCTATCGGCAAGCTCTGCTCGACCGTTTCTCCAACCCCGCGATGATAGATGTGTTGTCAAGGATCGCCGCCGACGGATCCCAGAAGATCCCCATCCGCATCGTCCCCACCATCCGTGCCGAACTGGAGTCGGGACGTAGCGCGCAAGCCGGGTTGCGCGCCGTCGCCGCCTGGGTCTGGCACCTGAGGGGCCGATCCACCCCCGTCAACGACGCCCGCCAGACCGAGGTGTTGACCCTGGGCGAAGGCAGTGTGGAGGAGTCGGTCGCCAAAGTGTTGTCCTTCCTGGGTTTGGACCCGGATCTCTTCCCCGACGTGACCCAACTCGCGCAGGACCTGGTGGGGGGCGCACAGCAGGTATGAGTAGGGGATCCGCTCAATGACTCTATTCCGTACATTCATGTACACTGATGGACATGAGCATGATGACGATTACCGATGCGCGGGCACATCTACCAGAACTGGCAGATCGGGTACAGACCGGAGAAGAAGTGACATTGACTCGGCATGGCCAGCCAGTGATGGTGCTTGTCCGCCCTGACAGCCTCAATCGCCGACGCCAGTCATCGGTCTGGGATGAGATGGATTGGATGAAGAAATCTTTGGAGGAGGATCGTTCCCAACCTCTTGATCAGGGCGAGCTTTCCATTGAGCGGGCAGAAGAGCTTGTGAGAACTATTCGCACTGAACGAGATGAACGATGACGACTGCTTTCGATGCGGATGTTCTCATTTATGCCGCCGCACAAGGGCATCCTCTCGGTAGTCGCGTGGCACGTCTTTTCGATCGGGGCGATTCTGGGTATGCGGGAGTCGGGTCGGTTTTGTTAATGCCTGAGGTGCTCATCAAGCCGATGAGGCTTGACCCCCAATCTCTGGAGACACTCAGGCTACGCCGGTTTCTCTCCCGTATTGACCTGCACCCAGTAGACCAGAACATCATTACATTAGCTCTTGTTTTGGGTATGAAGTATGGATTGAAAACGGTAGATGCCATTCATTTGTCGACTGGTGCCCTGCTTGGAGCGGATCGATTCCTGACCAACAATCGCAGGGATTTTCACAAGGAGATTGAAGAGATCGACATCGTCTATCCAGAAGAGCTCTGATTCCCGATCACTGGTACTTCTGGCCTTTCCATTCCAGCCAACCGGCGGCGTGCTGGCCCTGGGGGTCGTGGTGGGTCCAGTGGATGGTGCCTCCCTGATCGGAATAGGCGTACTCCCCATAGAAACTGACCCTGTCGCCGACCTGCACCCCATCCAACCGTGGGGCGATGTCGATGTTGTGGGCGATGAGCAGGGTCTGTCCCGAGTCGAGTTCGAGAATGAACCGTTGATGTCTGCTGCCGTCATCGTCGTCGGCGAGGATCCTCGACACCGTCCCCGATCCAGACACTTGAACCCCAGTTGCCTGGTTGTGGAAAAGCTCAGCCAGCTGGGCGTCCGTACTCGTGTCTGTGGGTGGCGAGGTCTGCTGTTTGTTGGCCGAGTTCTGATAGAGGCTGAAACCGACAACCAAACACACGAGCATCACAATCCCAAGGAACTTTTTTAGTTGTTGGTGCCCGTTCATGGTCCTCCCCGGTGATTCGCGTTCGTACGCCAAGTTTAACCCGGATCCAACGACGTACATCGCGCGTGAACTAAACTGGGAGTCGGACAAGGAGGTACGATGGCAGATTTCATCGAGACAGACCTACCGCTGAAAAAGGTGGCATTGTTTTCATCCGGAGTTGGCTTTTTTGAGCGGGCGGGAAAGGTGACCGGCTCGGCTTCGATCCTCCTGCCCTTCCCGGCTGACGACGTGAGCGACGCCCTGAAATCTCTCACGATCATGGACCCGGCATGTGAAATGCCGTCAGTCACCTATCCGGCCGAGGACACGCTGCCCGCCACATTGGGCAGCTTGAAGCCCGATCTCACGTCGAATCCCGGCCTGGCTTCCCTTCTCAACGCGGTACGAGGGGCCGGGCTGGAGGTGACATGCGCCTCAGGCACGCTCACGGGTCGGATTCTCGGGGTCGAGGAGCGCAGCCAGGTGCGGGCGATCTCGATGGCGCCCACTTCCGACCAGCAGATCACAGCGAGGTGGGACGCGGATCCCGAGGGCTATGGCGCCTTCCTGTCGTTGTACGAGTCGGGGACGGTCCAAGTCGTCGACATCGCCACGATCCTGAGCTATCGTCTCGTGGACCGTTCCATTTCGGCGGACATTGAACGGGCTCTCGACGTCCTGCTCGGAGCAGCAACGAGCAAGCTTCGTAATCTTGAGGCACGCCTGCCCGCCGACGGCACACGAGAGGTACGCCTCACGTACGTCACATCCACACCCGTGTGGAAGGCCGCTTATCGCCTGGACCTGAATGAAAACCCGGCCTTCCTCCAGGGTTGGGCGATCATCGACAACGCCTCCGACGTCGATTGGGACAATGTGGAACTGTCCCTGTTTGTGGGCCGGCCGTCCTCATTCACCCAGCCGTTGTACGAGCCGTACCGCGTGCAGCGCGAGGAGATCCCGCTCGCCATCGCCGGATCCGCGCAGACACGGATGTACGAGGGCGGGTACGACACTGCCGCCCCCATGGCGGCGGCCCCCGCGACAGCTCAGGAGGTCTCCGGGGAAGCAGCGGTGCGATACCGGGGCACGGCCAAGCGGATTCCTGAGGGCAAGCCCGCCGGGGAGCAATTCACCTTCACTTTCCCACAAGCCATCACGCTGAACCGCCATCAATCGGCAATGCTCCCACTCGCACAGGGCGATTTCACCGCGAGGAAGCTGTCGGTCTTCTCCGGACAGTCGGTTTCCCCGAGGATTCAGGTCAATCCCGCGCTGGCGGTCGAGGTTGTCAACACCGCAGGAGTTCCTCTCCCCGCCGGTCCGATCACCGTTTTCGACGGTGGTCTGTACGCTGGCGACGCACTGATGGGTTTCCTGTCTTCCGGCGCCAAGCGGCTTTTGTCGTACGGCGATGACATGGCAGTACGGGGTTCCCACCTCTCGACCAATGTCAACCAGGTCGCCTCGACCCAGCTCTCCCGCGGGGTGTTGAAGATCAACGTGAGCAACCAGGTGCGTACAAAATATGAGTTCGTCAATGAGTCGTCGGTGACCCGGCATCTGTTGGTCGAGCACCGTCGCGGTCAGGATGAAGAGTTGGTCCGGCCCCAAGCCAGCCAGACCACACCCGGACTGTACCGTTTCGAGATCGATCTGGCGCCGAATTGTACGACACCGTTCATTGTCGAGACCACTCGCACGGCCCGCGAGGAAGTCGCCATCGTCAATGACCCTCGTACCATCCTCGCCACCTATTCTCCATGGGGACTTCCCGCCCAGGCCCGCGTCATCCTTGAGCACGCGGCCGAACTCAGCGAACGCCAGCACAAGGCTGAGAAAGAGTTGGCATCGCTGACCGAGACGGAGTCCAAACTGGTCGCCGACCAGGCCCGTGTCAGGGAAAATCTCAACGTCGTCGGCCCCGATTCCCGTTCCGGGGCAGGTTATCTCAAGCGCCTGGAAGAGTTGGAGGACCGCCTGGTCCAGGTCTCGGCCCAACAAGACGTCGCACGCAAAACCGCGGAATCAACGGCAGGCGAACTGGCCGATTTCATCGCCGCCGCCGACTTCGACTGAGGTGTGACACCCACTGTCTCAGGTGGTCCGGTGAGGGTCGAAGCGGTCGACGAGGGCGACGACTTGGGTACGGATGATGTCAAGGTGTTGGTCCCGGCCCATGGCCATGGCGGTCAGGATGACGCCGAGGAGGGCCGTCGCTGCGGTGGCTGCGAGCCGATGGTCTCCTGAGAGGGGTTCGATTAGGTCCGCGATTCGGCAAATCAGGTCGTCGAGCGTCGAGTGGAGGTCCGGGTCGCGGGTCGCCTGGGCCATCAGTTCGTACA